>Ga0209121_10000144_pt1 | contig 71006 bp, 57 predicted proteins | sample Cruoilmetagenom3_FD_187292 | JGI IMG/M metagenome (GOLD analysis project Ga0209121, IMG submission 187292) | Oil polluted marine microbial communities from Coal Oil Point, Santa Barbara, California, USA - Sample 3 (SPAdes) (version 2) | ecosystem: Environmental > Aquatic > Marine > Oil seeps ...
GAGAAGAATAAAAGTGAATTGCGAATGTGTCATCCTGAATTTATTTCAGGATCTGGTATGAGATGCTGAATCAAGTCCAGCATGACAGAAAAAGGAGGTAATAGAGGGCGAGGAAGAAATACTGGGAAATATATACAATATAGTAGCATTCTCTCACAAGTAGGAGGAAACGGAAGGGAGGGGGATAAATTCTATTGCAGTCTGTCTTGACATAGAATATCAAATAATATAAAATGACCACATAAAAAAGGAGCTTATATGATATATATTAATGGTGACAATTTATCATTTTCTGATTTCAATAATGTAGTTTACAAGAAGGAAAAAATCAATATTACACCTGAAACGGAAGAGAAGATAGAAAATGCATATAAATTTGTTGATAGAATTGTAAAATCCAACAGAATTGTATATGGTATATCTACAGGTTTCGGTAAACTCGTAGATATAAAAATCCAGGATAAAGATATTGATAAGCTGCAAATGAATCTTATTCTCAGCCACGCTTCCGGCATAGGTAAACCATTGGCAAGTGATTTTGTTCGAGGAGCAATACTTTTAAGACTTAATGTTATCGCAAAGGGTTTTAGTGGTGTAAGAATCGAAACATTTAATTTACTAAAAGAATTATTAAACAGAAACATAATCCCTGTCGTCCCGGAAAAGGGATCTGTCGGTGCAAGTGGTGATCTCGCTCCATTAGCTCATATAGCATTAACACTTTTAGGGAGAGGGGAAGTCTATTATAACGGACAGATTGTACCGTCAATGGAAGCATTAAAAGATACGGGACTTTTACCTGTAAAATTAAAAGCCAAGGAGGGACTTGCGCTGATTAATGGAACTCAGGTTATGACTTCAATTGGTCTTTCCGCTTTTTTAAAAGCTGAGAACCTCTCAAGAAATGCCGATATAATAGGTGCTTTTAGTGTTGAAGCATTTAGAGGGATTCATTATGCATTTGATGAACAAGTAGTAAGTTTAAGACCTTATCCGGGGGCTAAAAAAACAATCAAAAATTTCAACCTTCTTTTTAAGGATAGCAAGGTATGGGATGAAGTAAGGAAGGAAAATAGGGTTCAAGACCCATATTCTATAAGATGTATTCCTCAGGTACACGGAGCATATAAAGATGCTTTAAAGTATATTTCGGATACATTGAATATAGAGATAAATTCGGTTACCGATAATCCTCTGCTTTTTCCTGAAACCGATGATATAATATCAGGTGGAAATTTTCATGGTGAACCTGTAGCATTTGTAATGGATATGCTTGCAATATCATCTGCAGAAATGGCAAATATATCAGAGAGAAGAATTGCGAAATTTATGGATCATTCATTTACAAATTTACCGCCTTTCCTTGCAGCAAGTGAAGGATTAAATTCAGGATTTATGATTGCTCAAGTAGCTGCTGCAAGTTTAGTGTCTGAAAATAAAATACTAGCTCACCCGGCAAGTGTCGATTCGATTCCGACATCGGATAATCAGGAGGATCATGTTTCTATGGGAACAATTGCAGCAAGAAAAGCATATGAGGTTGTCGAAAATTCACTTAATGTAATTGCAATAGAGGCATTATGTGCAGCACAATCTGTAGATTTTCAAAAACCTCAGGATCTACCAAAACCGCTACTTGCGGTTTACAGAAAAATAAGAGAAAAAGTTTCATATATGGAAAAGGACAGAGAATTGTATAAGGATATAACATTAATAAAAGAATTAATCGATAACAAAGAGTTGTTAGAATCCATAAGGCAAGATGTCGGTAAAATAGAGGTTTAAGGAGATAAAAATGAGAGAATATAAACCTGTAAGAGCAATACGAGGGAATAAACTATTATGTAAATCCTGGGAAACGGAAGCTCCTATGAGAATGCTTATGAATAATCTTGACCCGGATGTGGCAAAGGATCCCGAACATCTTATAATTTATGGAGGAACAGGAAGAGCAGCAAGAAGTTGGGAAGCTTATGACACTATTGTTGAAACACTGAAGAGAATGAATGATGATGAAACATTGTTGATGCAGTCTGGTAAACCTGTTGCAGTTTTTAGAACACATAGATGGGCTCCCAGAGTTCTTATTACAAATAGTCTTATTGTGCCAAAATGGGCTACTTTCGAAGAATTCACAAGACTTGAATCGATGGGTCTTACTGTTTATGGACAGATGACAGCAGGTTCATGGATATATATCGGGACACAAGGGATTTTACAGGGAACTTATGAAACACTTGTTTCTCTCGCAAAGAAGGAATATGATGGCACTCTTCGTGGAAAATGGGTGCTAACAGCCGGTTGTGGTGAAATGGGAGGTGCTCAGCCCCTTGCGGTAACGATAAACGAGGGTGTTAATATTATAGTAGAGGTTGATGAAAATCATTTGGAAAGAAGAATTAAAGATAGATATCTTGATGTAATTGCATATAACCTTGATGATGCTCTTAAAATGAAAGATAACGCTCTTGAAGAAGGGAAGGCTTTGTCAATTGGACTATTAGCAAATGCAGCGGATATTTATCCCGAATTGGTCGAAAGAAATATTGTGCCGGATGTCGTTACCGAACAAACATCAGCTCACGATCCTATAAACGGATATATTCCCAAAGGATTTACGCTTGAAAAAGCAGATGAGTTGCGAAGAACGGATCAGAAAAAATATTATCAGCTTGCTATAGAGAGTATGGCACTTGAAGTAAGGGCAATGCTGACATTTCAGGAAAGAGGAGCAAAGGTTTTCGATTATGGTAACAATATTAGGGAAAGAGCAAGAGAGGCAGGGGTTGAAAATGCATTTGATATTATAGGATATGTACCGGCTTATATTAGAGATCTATTTTCAGAGGGGAATGGTCCATTTAGATGGGTTGCCCTATCGGGAGATCCTGAAGATATTTTTACAACGGATGATGCTATTCTCGAAGCATTCCCGAAAAATAAACATCTGACAAAATGGATAGAAACGGCAAAGAAAAAGGTCGCATTTCAGGGGCTTCCTTCAAGGATATGTTGGCTAAATTACGGAGAGAGAGCTCAGATGGGTGAAATTATGAATGAGCTTGTAAGAACAGGGAAAGTCAAGGCACCGATTGTTATAGGAAGAGATCATCATGATACGGGCAGTGTAGCTTCACCAAATAGAGAAACGGAGGCAATGAAAGACGGATCCGATGCAATAGCCGATTGGCCTATTTTAAATGCCCTTCTCAATACAGCTTCGGGAGCTACATGGGTTTCTGTTCATCATGGAGGGGGAGTAGGTATCGGATATTCGATACATTCGGGTATGGTTACGGTTGCAGATGGCAGTGATATGGCAAGAGATAAACTAAGAAGGGTATTGAATAATGATCCGGGTTCCGGTGTTGTCAGACATGCAGATGCAGGATATGATATCGCAATAAATACGGCAAAAAATAAAGGTGTCTGGATGCCAATGCTTGGGATTACAAGAGAGAAGTAAAAATAGTAATATAGGAGGGTTTTGAAAAATGAAAATAAAATTCAATATTCATACAAAATCTTCTGACTTATTATTGAAATGGTTTGATAAGCAATCAGACATAATTTTGAAGGAAATATTAGAACAGCCGGGTACACAAATTATGGCGGGAATAGTAGAAAACACTCTGTCTCAAAATGAATTACCAACATTTTTTAATGAATTAAAGAATTTTTCTGCTGACGATTCTTCAAAATCAGATCCTTATGGTTTGAAATTAGCATGGTTTCAAAGGGATGAATCTTCTTTATTGTTGGATAAAATAAAGGAATACAATTTTTCAAGCGAAATTACAGATAGGATAAAGCCTTATATTCCTACGGATTATCCTTTGGATGTTACAAGTAATGTGTATTTTGTCCTAACCGGTTGGGAATGGGGCGATGCAATGGCTTGCGAAATCACAAAGATAGATAATCAGTATAAAGTTACCGAACAAGGAGAATCTATTATTATAATAAATCTATCAATTATAACGAAACTATATGGTAATGATATTGATAAACTATTAAATGATAATATTTCTAATACTATGTCTCATGAGTTATTCCATCTTGTATTTGCAGAATATCGAAAAGTATCTTCTTACTGGAAAAATAACAGAAATACTACAGAAATCGAACAGTTAGTCGAAATAATCCAAAATGAAGGAATTGCTCATTATCTAAGTCATAACCAAAAGCAAAATTTAATTGAAAACTATAATAAGACAAATGAACTTAAGGAGCATGAAAAAGAGGCGTTTAAACAATTGGATATTGCCGTTAAACAACTATTAAATCCCGAATTAAGTAAACAAGAAAAAGATAATATACTAATGAAGTCAAATGCAGGTAAATATTGGGATAAATTCGGTGGCATTGCAGGTAAATTTATGGTATATCATATTGAAAAAGAATACGGAGAACAAGCTATTCAACAAAGCCTTTCAAAAGGTGCTTATTATTTTCTTGAATTATATAACAAGCTTAGGATAGAAAAACCAATACTACCGGGTTTACCGGAGGAATTGAAGAAGCAGTAAATAATGTGTAGCAAATCATACAACAGTGGATATGAGTTTTCGCTATCGTTAGTCGCTTTACTTAAATTGCCTTCAGCAACTTCTCATATTGGAGAAACATTAGGCTGTATTTTATCTGCTTTAATATTTAAAAGGAGGATACAAGTATAAAAAAGAGATTATTAGTATTAGTAATAGTTGCATTGGTAGCGTTTTTGATACAAAATCGTGTTTCTGCATCAAAACTTACAATAAAACCTATAGATGAAAAAACTCTGATACTATCCCCAAAAGCCATTGAATATGAAACTTTCTGGGAAGCTATGGAGAATATTGATTTTGGTTATTTGAAAGAATATAAAATAAATGGTGATCAACTGTGTTTTGCAGAAGCACTTAAATTAGCGGTTGATGGTAATATTGAGGAAGCTGAAAATAAATTTAGAAAACTCTATATTTCTTCTGATGATTCACTGATAAAAAAGCATTCAAAAGAAATTCTTGGTAATCTGTTACTCTTTCAATCGAAGTGGAAAGCACTCTTAAAGCTTCCCAAAGATGCTGATGATACCATATATAATAACATAAAACTCATAGAGGTGTTTAGTAAATCTCATAAAGAGAGTTATTCCTTTCCTACTCATTCAACTATCATTCCAATGGGATTGAGTTTGTCTGGTTGCCCTGTGATTGAAGTTGAAATAAACGGGCATAAGATGAAATTTTGGATTGATACCGGAGCGGGATTGAGTGTAGTTGCGTCGGATATTGCCAAGAAATGTAATATTATTTCTACAAGCACAGGAAAAATTAAGGCAGGAACAGGAACCAGTAAGAAGGTTGATATTCAACCGGCTATTATTGAGGATTTAAGAATAGGAGAGATATCAATAAAGAATCATCCCGTCATCATTATTGACAAGAAAGATTTGGAATTTAAGTTGTTCGGATTGTTTAGAATAATGAAGATCAACGGAATTATTGGTTGGAACGCAATGCAAAATATGAATATTGAAATCGATTATAATAACAGGATTACTACGATTAGAAAGCCTATTAAAATGGATAAGCAAAATCCTAATTTTTTCTGGCTTGGTTATCCTATTGTAACTCTTATGAATCAAGAGGGAACAAAATTAAATTTTGGGCTGGATACAGGAGCAAGAAAAACCAGTATTACGGATAATATTCTTAAAAAAATCAATGTTAATAATGTTCGTATCAAGAAGAAAACCATTGGTTCGGCAGGTGGTATTGAAAAGATTGAATCAAAAATAATCCCTGAATTAACATTGATCTTAAACGGTTATAGTTTTCATTTTAATGATATAGGGACTCGACTGGGGAGAAGTGCAGTATTTGTTAAATTGGATGGTATTTTAGGTAGTGATGTTTTTAGAAATGGTAGGGTCAAGATCGATTATTTGAACGGGATGCTTGAGATCGAAAATGATTAAAAAAAGAATTACTCCAATAAAAGTAACTTTATACGGCAAGACATTACGGGTAAAAACAGGAGGTATTTTTATATGAAGAGTACATCAGTCATAATACTATTTATCGTTTTATCTTTTTTTTCTTGCAAAGGAAATGAAAGCAGAAGACCAAAAGAACGAAATATTCAATCATATGACATTAATATTTGCTTGGATACAACTAATAGACTTTTACGGATTGAAAATTAATTAAACTTGAAAAGCCTGATAATTTAAATAAAATTAAATGATGTTGATAAGGAACTTATTGGTAGATGTTATAGCAGCATTGGGATCATACATTATGAAAAAGGTGATTATAAGCGTGCACTCGAATATTACCAAAAATCATTGGATATTGAGTTGAAAGTACATGGACCAAAACATCCTTACTTAGCTAGAAATTACAAGGGTATTGGGAATATATATTATAAAAAATATGAATATAAAAAAGCAATTGAATATTATCAAAAATCATTGGATATAGAATTAAAAGCACTTGGGCCGGAGCATCCTTCCGTTGCCAGAACTTATACTTATTTTGGGAATGTTTATATTAAGAAGAATGATCCAAAAATAGCATTTGATTGGTTTGAAAAAGCATATCGGATTCTTTTAAATAAATTCGGGGAAGAGCATACGAATATAAATGAAGTAAGATTTAAGATGGCAAAATCGCTGAAAATGCTAAATCAAACGGATAAAGCATTAAAATATCTAAAAAAAGCCATAAGGGTAGGTAAAAAAAAGAAAACCAAATGGATTGCTCAAGCAGAGGAATTATTAAAGGAAATAGAAAGAAAGCAATAGAGTATCATTCTCAATCGATAGACACCAAAACATTTTATCTGCTATTTACATAATTAATTGTTTATGTTATAAAGAAATCATAAAAATTGTTATTATAAGGAGCTAAGTGGATGAGATATGATATTATTATAAAGGATATAGATACCGTATATACTCTTTCACAAGGTAATATTCCAAGAATCAAGAACGAACTTAAGGGGTTATCACCTTTAAGTTGTGTGTCTATCGCTATTAAAGATGGGAAAATAGCAAAAGTCGGGAAAATAATTGATGGTGAAGCAAATGATATATTAGATGGGAAGAATTCAATAGCCATTCCCGGTTTTGTGGATTGCCATACACATACAATATTCGGGGGGAATAGAGCGAATGAATGGTTAAGAAGACTTAAAGGAGAGTCTTATCTCTCAATCCTTAAATCAGGTGGTGGTATAATCGATACTGTAAATCAGACAAGAGGATTGTCTATATATCAGATGCTTGAAGAAACAAAAGTAAAATTGGATAGAATGTTAAAATCAGGTACAACCACCGTTGAAATTAAATCGGGATATGGTCTTGATCATAATACTGAAATAAGAATGCTTGAAATAGCTAATGAACTCAATAAATCTAACAAATATGATATTATAAGCACATATATGGGGGCACATGCAATACCTCCAGAATATAGAAACGATAGAGAAGGGTATATAAAACTTGTAATTGATAATCTTGATGAGATAAAAGAGAAAAGGTTAGCTACATTTGTAGATATTTTTTGTGAAGAAGGTGCTTTTACAATAGATGAAAGTAGAAAAATTTTAGAAAAAGCCAAAATACTCGATTTTAATATAAGATTACATGCTGATGAACTTGCAAGAAGCAGAGGAGCAATATTAGCTGGTGAACTCAAAGCAAGAAGTGCCGATCATTTATTAACGATAGATACAGAGGAAATAGATGCAATGTTTGAAGGCAATGTAGCAGCGGTATTATTGCCGGGCACAGCATATCAGATGAGAAGCAAGAACATTCCACCTGTAAGGAGTATGATAGATAAAGGACTTGCAATAGCCGTTGCCTCCGATTTCAACCCGGGAAGTTGTCCGATATATTCTATGTCTGTAATTTTATCATTTGCAGTTTCTCTATATGGTCTTTCCCCTGAGGAAGCACTTACGGCATCTACGATCAATAGTGCTTATGTATTGGGAATTGGTGCTAAGAAAGGTTCTATTGAAGTCGGAAAGGATGCAGACATTCTTCTTTTGGATATGCAAAGTATAGAAGAAATACCATATTGGTTTAACGATTTACATTTAAAGTATATAATAAAAAACGGGATTATATTAAATAATGAAGGAGATTTAATATGAGTAAGATTGTTGAATGCGTACCAAATTTCAGTGAGGGGCGAAACAAGGAAATTGTAGATTCAATTGTTAATGAAATAATTACAGCAGGGAATGTACGCTTAATAGATAGGGAAATGGATGCCGATCATAATAGATCTGTAATCACATTTGTCGGAGAGCCTGAGGAATGCTTAAAATCGGCATTTGCCAGTGTAAAAAAAGCATCCGAATTGATTGATTTGAATAAACATAAAGGAGAACACCCCAGGATTGGAGCTACTGATGTTGTTCCATTTATCCCTGTAAAGGGTGTTTCTATGGAGGAATGTGTTGAGTTAGCTAATAAATTAGGTGAGAAAATTGCCAGTAAACTTAACATACCTGTATACTTATATGAAGAAGCCGCTAGGATTCCTGAAAGAAGGAACCTTGCTAAGATCCGAAAAGGACAATTCGAAGGATTAAAAAGTAAAATTGAGATAGATCTTACTAGAAAACCGGATTTCGGAGAAGCTAAAATACACCCAACCGCCGGGGCAACTGTAGTCGGTGCAAGATATTATCTTATTGCTTTTAATGTAAATTTAAGAACAGATGATCTTAATATTGCTAAAAAGATAGCAAAAAGTATACGGTTTAAGAATGGTGGGTTTAGATATATAAAAGCAATGGGTTTTGCAATTAAAGAAAGAGGTATTGTTCAGGTTTCGATGAATATGACCAATTATCAAAAAACAAGCCTTTATCATGCATTTGAATTTGTAAAAAGAGAAGCTGAGAGATATGGCGTATTGATATCTGGCAGTGAGCTTGTTGGCTTAACACCAATGGAAGCAGTTATTGATATAGCGGATTACTATATCAGATTCGAAAATCCGATACATGAACAAATCCTTGAGAATAAAATTTGGGAAGAAGGGGGCATTATACCCAATGAATTCCTTTTATCACTATCTTCGGATAGCCCTGCTCCCGGTGGTGGTTCCGTAGCCGCAATGAATGCAGCTCAATCCGCAGCTCTAGCAGAAATGGTAGCGAGATTAACTGCAGGGAAGAAAAATTATGAAGAATATAATGATGAGATGAGTAATATAATTAAAAAAGCAAGTAATCTTAAAAATATATTTACAGAAAGGATTCAAAAAGATATTGATGCATTCAACGAAGTGATGACAGCATTTAAAATGCCTAAAAATACAGATGACGAAAAAGCGATTAGAAAGGAAATGATAAAAAAGGCAACTATAGGAGCAATTGATTCCCCTATGGAGATAGTCAATCATTCATTGGAAATGGTTGATATTCTAAAAATATTATCTGAACATGGGAATAAAAATGCGATTAGTGATGTAGGTGTAGCTTCTGAAAATATGCAAGCTGCATTTAAAAGTGCTGTTTATAATGTTTATATTAATTTTACGCCATCCCTTGGAGAAGAATTTATAAAAAATAAGAAGAAGGAAATTGATAACATTAATAAAGAAATTAAATTATCTGTGAATATAATAACAAAAAATGTAGAAAGTTCCATTGGATTTTAGTTGACAATTAGCGTATTTTTGTATAATATTATAATATGGGATTTGAGGATTATTTTCATTTGAAATTAGATCCATTTTCTAATGTACCGGATCCGAGATTTTTCTTTTCAAGTTATGAACATAAACTTGCAATAGTAAAAATTCTCTATACAATAGATAAAATGCGAGGACTAAGTTTATTGATAGGAGATGTTGGAACAGGGAAAACAACTATTTCAAGGAAATTGCTTGTTACAATTAATAAAAATCCTAATTTCAAAGCCGGTTTAATTGTTTTAACAAATGATTATTTTGATATTAATTGGTTTATGGGTAGAATAGCGAAATTTTTGGGTATAGAAAAGCAGTATGATAATTATGGCAATTTAAAGAATGCAATTACAAACAGTTTGATAAGATATTATAAAAATGGGAAAAAAGTTGTATTGATTGTAGATGAAGTTAATAATATGAAAGATAAGAGTGATATAATTGAGGAGATAAGGGGTTTTCTTAACTATGAACTTGGCAATAGGAAATTAATTACATTTGTCTTGATTGGCACTAAAGAAATATTGCCTTACATAAAACAAAATGAATCCCTTTATCAACGAATATCAATGAAATTACAACTAAAGCCTTTATCCCTTGAATCATCAAAGGAATATGTTAAATACAGATTGAAAACAGCAGGTGCTGATATAAACCTCTTTTCAGATGAAGCATTGGATATTGTTTATGATGCAAGCAGAGGTATTCCAAGGCTTATAAATATTATTTGTGATAATGCCCTTCTTGATGCTGCATTGCTTAAAAGAACCTATATTGATGATAAATTAGTCGAAAATGTAAGCCGGTTTTATAAAGTAGATTCGGAAATTTAAGAGGTATTAATGGCTACTTTAGCTGAAATAAAGGCAATGGCAAAAGAATATGCTAAAAAGAAACAATACAATAAAGCTATTTCGCTTTTAGAAAAGGTAATAAAAAAGAAAAGCGAATATGGTTCGGATGCTCGTTTTTTAAATGAGATAGGAGAATTAAGTCTTAGCGATGGGCAATTAGATAAAGCTGCCGATTACTTTTCCAAAGCTATAGAATTTTATACAAATGATTATTTTTATCCACAAGCAATAGCTCTTTGCAAAAAGGTTCTTAGAATTAAAACGGAAGAATATACTATCTATAAAAAAATGGGGGATCTTTATGTTAAAACCGTTAATATAGGTGAAGCAGTAAAAAATTATGAAATGTTTATAAAATATGCCAAGAATAGAAAATTAACCGATGATGTTTATAATGCATATAAAAGCTTGATTACAATTGTCCCGAAAAGGTATGAGTTCAAGTATGAATTTATTGACTATTACCTGGAAAACGGGGATGAAGAAAGTGCAAGAAATGAATTGATACAGTTTAAAAGGTATCTTGAGGAGAAGGATGACAAAAAGGAGATCGATAAATTAATTAATAAATTTAAAAAAGTCTTTCCTGAGATAGAAAAAATCGTAAAGGAAGAGGGGGAAGATGAAAATCTTGCAGATCTGCTTATGAGTGCAATGGATAAAATAGAAAGTAAAAAAGAGGAAAAAAGGAAAATTGTCGAGAGTATTGTTACTGAAAATGAAGAAAATTTAGTTGAAGAAGAATTGAAAGAAGAATTCAAAGTAGGGAAAATCGAAGAAAAAGAGATTAAAGAGTCGGTGAAGAAGAAGCAGGTAAAGGAAGAGCAATTAGGCATTGAAAGAGGTGAAGCTGAATTTTCCACAATTGGAAAAGAGAAAAAATCGGAAAAATCTATAGTCGAGGAAGAGAAGGAGATTGAAGAATCAATAGATGAAATAGAAATTGAGGAAAAGGATAAAATTAAGGGGGGACATTTAACGGAAGCGGAGAAGGAGCAGATAAGAAAAGAGAGTAAAATTAAATATAAAAAGAAAGCTATGAAAAATAAAATGGAGAAAGAATCTGCTATTAATATGGAAATTATAGAATCTTCAATGGATGAAGTCAATTTTGAAGAAATAAGTCCTGAAATTGACAATCATATTAAAAATATTATAGGTGATTATAAATCCGAAGAAAGCAGTATTACAACATCGACATGGGATGAATATATGGATTTAGCAGGATTATCGGAAAGTCTTGGAGATGATGAACAAGCTTATCGTTATTATATTGAAGCTGCGGATGGATTTTATGATGAAGGAATCTATGATAAAAGTAAAATTGCGTATGAAAAATCATTCAAGATAAATCCTGATAATTTAAAGCCACTTAAAAAAATGGCTGATATTTGTATTAAACTGGGGAAAGACAAAGAAGCTGCTGATTTATACATACATTTATCGGATAATTTGGAAAAGCATGGTGTGCATAAAGAGGCGGAGAAAATGAGACAAAAAGCAAACAATCTGGGTTTAATTAAAGAGGTAATAGAATCTGAGAAAGAAGAAATAATCGAAAAGAAGGTAGAGACAAAAAAGAATGAGGAATATATCGATCTTGCATCAATGTTATCTGATGATATAGAAGAGGTGTCAATTGAGAAGGAGATTGATCTAAATAAAATATTAAGTGAAAAAGATACATTTAATGATATTGATGTTGATGTAAATCAGATTTCGGATGTGATAAATAAACAGGTAAAAAAAGGGGATTTTTCAGCACATTATGATTTGGGAATTTCGTATAAAGAGATGGGGATGTATGAAATGGCTATAAATGAGTTTAAATCCGCTATGAGGGGGGAAATAGAACAATTAAAATCGCTTGATATGCTTGCAATATGTCATATTGAAATCGGCAGATATTCTACGGCGGAAAATATATTTAAGAAAGCATTATCGTTACCTGACAGAAGCAATGAAGAATATGCCGGGATTTCATTTAACCTTGGACAGCTATATGAACAAGAGAAACAGTATGTAAAAGCGATGGAATTGTATAGGAAAGCCAAGTCACTTGGAGGTAAATTCCCAGGCATAGAGAAAAAAATCAAAAATATGGAGAACAATTTGAAAACGAATAAAAGGAGTGGAAAGAAAACAATTAAAAAGAATAAGATAACATATATTTGAAATTATGGATATATTAGAATATTATGAATTAAAGCTTCATCCTTTTTCCAATTCTCCTGATGAGAGGTTTTATTATAATAGTCCACAGCATGAGAAGACATTGTTTAAATTATTGCATGCAATTGATAATAAAAGAGGGCTTGCAATCGTTTCAGGTGATATCGGAGCTGGAAAAACAACTATCTCAAGAAGACTGTTAGACTTTTTGTTATCAAATGAAAAATATGAACCGGCTTTACTTGTTATAATTCATAGTGAAATTACACCAATCTGGTTGTTAAAAAAGATAGCGATGCAATTGGGGATAGAAGATCTGCCGGAATTAAAGGTTGATATTATCAGTGTTATGTATAAGAAATTGATTGAATTAAATGATAACAATAAGACAGTTGTTATCATTATCGATGAAGCTAATATGTTAAAATCAAAAGAGATAATGGAAGAGATCAGGGGAATTTTAAATATAGAATCGGAAAATAACCATTTAATCACATTTATATTATTCGGACTTAAGGAGATGGAAGAATCTTTGAAACTTGATCTACCTTTATATGAAAGGATTGCCATAAGATGTCTTATTGATCCTCTGAATCACGAATCAACCATTGGATATATTAATCACAGATTAAAAGTATCAGGAAGAACGACCCCTATTTTTACAGACAATGCTATTGAAATGATATATAGGTATTCCAAAGGAAAACCCAGACTTATTAATATACTTGCTGATAACGCTCTTCTTGAAGGATTCCTGACTAAAAAACAAATAATAGATAATAAAATTATAAAACAGATTCTCGAAGATTTTGGTATGGGGTCTTAGTTTGGATTATTGTGATTTGCATCTTCATTCAAAATATTCCGATGGTAAATCATCTATTGGTGAGCTTTTCGAAATTGCTAATGAATTGTCAATAAAAGCAATTTCAATTGTAGATCATGATACCTTTAAAGGACAATGCGAGGCAATAGATAATGCTTTAATGTATAATATAGAATATATTACAGGTGTTGAAGTAAGCACTTTATACAACAATACCGAGATTCATATAATTGGGTATGGAATGGATATTTACAATAAAAAATTAATTACTCTATTTAATGAAATGCAGCAAAAACGAGTATTAAGAGCTATTAAAATACTTGAAAAACTTCAGAAATATGGTATATTTATAGATATAAAAGAAATTGGTAATAACTATATAAATAAAAACATAGGACGAGCTCATATAGCCAGAATAATAGAAAAGAGAGGATATCTATCATACAAAGAAGCATTTAAGAGATATTTATACAATAACGGACCCTGTTATGAACCAAAGATGGAAATATTACCTGAAATGGCAATAGAATATATACATAAAGCAGGTGGCATTGCCGTACTTGCTCACCCGGGTATAGCTTTGCCGTATGAATATATTGATACAATGATTGATATGGGCGTTAATGGCATTGAAGTTTATTATCCAAAGCATTCGGAACAAAAAAAGCATGATTTCCTGGAAATTGCAAGGAGAAGTGATTTAGTTGCTACGGGTGGATCGGATTTTCATGGCGATAAGAATGATTATAGGATAATTAAAAATCATAAAGTAGATTATGATGTTTATGTAAAATTAAAGAGGTATTATGATAACAGAAAATATAATGAAGAAATTAAGTATAAGCAATGAAAAAAAGATACTGCTAATTGTAATGGACGGGGTTGGGGATATAGAGATTGATGATGTTGATACGATTGGTACACCCCTTGCTGTTGCAAATAAACCGAATATTAATAAATTATCAAGAAAATCAGCTCTTGGAGAAGGTATTCCTGTTGATATAGGCATTACTCCCGGAAGTGGTCCTGCACATTTATCACTTTTCGGATATGATCCGTTGAAATATGATATAGGAAGAGGTGTTCTGGAAGCTGCCGGAATTGGGCTTAAAATCAAAAAAGGTAATGTAGCAATAAGGGGTAATTTTGCAACGATAGATGATAATAGAATAGTTGTAGATAGAAGAGCAGGAAGAATATCAACAGAAAAAAATAAAGAACTGATTGGTTATTTAAGGGGGAAAATTAAAAATATCGAAGATGTTAATGTTGAATTTTACGCGGGGAAAGAACACAGATGTGTTATAGTATTAAGAGGAGAGGAATTATATGATAATATAAATGACACGGACCCGCAAAAGGATGGAAAGAAAATTTTAAGAGCAAAAGCTAATGATAGTAAATCAGCAAAAACTGCGGAAATTTGCAACAAACTTTCTGATAAAATAATATCGGTATTAAAATCTTTTCATCCGGCCAATGCATTATTGATGCGAGGTATTTCAAATCCACCTGATTTACCTTCAATGAATGAATTGTTTAATTTGAAATCTGTTTGCATTGCAACATACCCTATGTATAAAGGACTTGCTCATATTGTAGGTATGGATGTAATAAATGATTTATTCACTATTACAGAGCAGATAGAAAGGCTTAAGGAAAATTATGATAAGTATGATTTTTTCTACTTTCATATCAAAAAAACAGACAGTTATGGTGAAGATGGTAATTACGGGGGTAAAATTCAAATAATTGAGGAGTTTGATAAATATTTTATGGAAATTACTGATATGAATTTTGATTTAATCGTAATTACAGGAGATCATTCAACGCCATGGAGGATGAAAGGACATAGTTTTCACACTACCCCTATAATGTTTTATTCGAAGTATTTCTTGAGATTTAGGGATAATCTGGAATTCAACGAGAATAACTGTCAAAAGGGAAGCATAGGAACAATATATTCAAAGGATTTAATGCAGTTAATGCTTGCTCATACTCTTAAATTATTAAAATATGGCGCATAATTATAGATGGAGGATTTTATGAAAAAAGCCCTGATTTCCGTTTATTGCAAAGAAGATATAGTAGAATTTGCAAAAAGTTTGATTGAAAAGGGTTATGAAATAATTAGCACAGGTGGAACATTTAAAATATTAACAAATAATAGCGTGAAAGTAATTAATGTATCTGATTTGACAGGTAGCCCCGAGATGATTGAAGGAAGAGTTAAAACACTGCATCCGAAAATATTTGCCGGAATACTTGCCAAGAGAGATAATGAAAAACATATTAATGAATTAAAGGAAAATAATATCAATCCAATTGATATCGTTGTATGTAATCTTTATCCGTTTTATAAATCAGCATACAAAATGCATCTTCCTGAAGATGAAGTGTTGGAAAATATTGATATTGGGGGAGTAAGTCTTATAAGAGCTGCCGCAAAGAATTATAAGGATGTTATAGTGGTTACGGATACTGACGATTATAATCTTGTAATAAGCAATATGGATGAAGATGGTAATATTACAAGAGAAATAAAGAAAAATCTTGCAAAGAAAGCTTTTAATTATACTGCAATATATGATTCCCTGATTGTAAATTATTTTGGTAATGAAATTTTACCTGATAATTTTATCATAGGGCTAAAAAAAACCTTCGATGTTAGATATGGTGAGAATCCTCATCAAAGAGCTGCTATCTATAAGGACATTTTCAATAATCAAACATCATATTTTACATCGGAACAATTGCATGGTAAACAATTATCCTTTAATAATATAATGGATTTGGAAGTTGCAAAGAATATTGTAATTGAGTTTGACAAACCTTCATGTGCAATTGTAAAACATGCCAATCCATGTGGAGTTGGCATAAGCAATAATATATTCGATGCGTATAAACTTTCCTATATTTCTGATCCCATATCTGCTTATGGTAGTATAGTAGCGTTAAATAGAAAATTGGATATAGAAACAGCATCTGAAATAAAGAGTAATTTTGTGGAGGTGGTTGTTGCCCCTGATTTTGAAGATGAAGCATTTAAAATACTATCAACAAAGAAGAATATAAGACTTATAAAGTATAATGATATTTACAATTCGAAAAGAGAATTGATAATGAAATCTATTCCGGGTGGAATGTTAATTCAGGAAGATGATATGATTTTTGAAGATGATAAGATATGGAAAGTTGTAACGGAGCGGGAACCTACTGATAAGGAATGGAATGCAATGAAATTTGCATGGCGGGTTGCCAAACATGTAAAATCAAATGCTATTGTTTTAACAAGTAATTCCAGGACAATAGGTATAGGAGCCGGACAGATGAGCAGAATTGACTCGTGTGAGTTGGCAATCAAGAAAGCTGGTGCTGTAGGATCCTATACGGGTGGAACTGCAATGGCTTCCGATGGGTTTTTCCCTTTCAGAGATTCAATAGATATGGCAAGTAAAGCCGGGATTACATGTGTTATACAACCCGGAGGTTCTATTAGGGACAAAGAGATAATAGATGCTTGTAATGAGCATAACATAACTATGTTATTTACAGGAATAAGACATTTTAAACATTGAGGTACATATGCATAATAGAATTGATAGAGAAAATTTAGAAAAGGAAGCATTAGCCTCGTATGCAATGCTGAGTTGTAATACTAGAGGAAGAAAGTTAAAAGAAAAAGAAAATGTGTATAGGTCTGTTTATCAGAGAGACAGAGATAGAATAATTCATGCTACTGCATTTAGACGTTTAGAATATAAAACACAGGTGTTTGTAAACCATGAAGCAGATTATTATAGAACAAGATTAACACATAGTATCGAAGTCGCTCAAATCGCAAGAACTATTGCAAGGGCACTCAGGTTAAATGAAGACCTTGCCGAAGCAATTTCACTTGCACATGATATAGGGCATACCCCATTCGGTCATTCGGGAGAGGAGGCTCTTCACCAGATAATGAAGGATAAAGGCGGATTCGAACATAATAAACAGGGTCTTCGGGTTGTTGATCAACTTGAATATAAATATTTTGATTTTCCTGGATTAAACCTTACATATGAGGTTAGAGAAGGTATAATAAAACATAAAACAAGCTATGACAATCCTGTTGCTGATACTAAAGGTTTTGTAAAGGATGAATACCCTACACTTGAAGCCAGGATTGTAAATTATGCCGATGAAATAGCATATAACAATCATGATCTTGATGATGGATTAAAGGGTAATTTTATATCGATAGAGGATCTTTATAATAATGTTTACATGATAAAGGAATATTGGGATTATTTGAAAGAAAAATACGAAAACAAAGATAATGAATTGATACTAAAAAAGCTTATTAGAAATTTGATTGGCAAACAGATAACGGATGTTATCGAGGAAACCGAGAGAAACATTAAGGTGTTAAATATAAAAACAATAAAGGATGTAAGAAAAACGGATGGCATCGTTTCGTTTAGCAATAAGATGGTAGAAAAGCAGAAGGAATTAAAGAAGTATCTTTATGAAAATCTTTACAAGCATCATAAAGTTGTTAAAATGTCCAATAGAGCTAAAAGAATTATAAGAGGATTATTCGAAGCATATATGGAGGATATAAATCAATTACCACCACAGTTCAAAAGGAGAATAGATAAAGATAATGTGGAACGCATTGTTTGTGATTATATTGCGGGAATGACAGATAGATATTCTCAAGATGAATATACAAGACTTTATTTGCCTTATGCGAAGATTTAGTGATACATCACTTACCATTTTTGTACAAACAGCAGATATAAAAAGCTATTTTAATCTGTTTAAGTATTTTAAGACCGTGAATATAGCAAGGTTAAATCAAAACGGTCTGTATGATTGTAAATCCTGTATAGACGGTATAATCGATGTGATTAAAGGAAATAGTAACGAAAAATATAATTTCTATATTATTACCCCCATTGCAAAAATTCCTTTGGATTTTATCGATTATATGTTTAGGTGGGTTTCTATATATGATGGTGTTTTTATGGTTGATAAAGAGAACAATGTGATATATAGTTTCGGGTTTATTTCGGGGAAAATATTTTCAAAAATTGATAGTAATGTCTCTATATGGGAAAATACTTTTATAAAATATATTTTAAGCTATGAATATGAGAAATATAATATTAATACAAATAATATGAAATTATTTGGGCAATGTATATAGCGCGGAGGATAAATGGAATATAAAAATGCAGGTGTGAATATTGAAAAGGGTATGAAATTTGTAAAGAATATAAATCATGCTGTAAAAGGAACATTCAATAAAAATGTATTGAGCGATATAGGGGGGTTCGGTGCATTATATGATGCTTCATTCAAGGATTATAAGGAACCTGTACTTGTATCAAGTGCCGATGGTGTGGGAACAAAAATTAAAATAGCTATTATGTCAGGAAAACATAGAGGGATTGGGATGGATATTGTAAATCATTGTGTTGATGATATTGCTGTGTTGGGTGCAAAACCGATTTATTTTCTTGATTACCTTGCATTTGGGCAATTGAAATCCAACATTGCAGAATCGATTGTATCAGGGATGATAGATGCCTGTTTGGAAAACAATTTAGCATTAATAGGGGGAGAAACGGCAGAGATGCCTGGTATGTATGGCAAAAATGATTATGATGTAGCTGGTTTTATTGTAGGTATTGTTGAGAAGGGAAAGATTATAAATGGCAATAAGATAAAAGTAGGCGATATTGTTGTAGGTATAAAATCCAAATCTCTTCATACGAATGGTTTTTCTCTTGCTCGGAAAATCCTGTTTGATACGGGCAGATTGAATATAAACAAGCAAATTCCCGTTTGTAATTCAACGATAGGTGATATTCTTCTTGAACCACACAGATCTTACTTAGGTGAAATTCAATGGATATTACATAATCTGTCTCCTCATGCTTTTGCTCATATTACCGGAGGTGGATTGTATGATAATATCGAAAGAATATTACCCGAAGGTATTGGTGTAAGAATAAGCAGGAAGTGGGAAATGCCTTATATTTTCGATTTAATTATAAAAATGGGAAATGTCCCGTTGAAAGATGCATTCAGAACATTTAACATGGGAATAGGACTCGTGTCTTTTATCGACAAATCCGATATTAATAAAATAAAGAAGTTAAAAGATACTATTTTAATAGGAGAAGTCGTAAAAAGTGATAAAGGTGTTCAGATAGAGGGGGTAGATTATTAGAACTGTTGTGTTTATAGCAGATTATGGTTTAAAAGATTGGTACATTCCGGAAATGAAATTAAATATTATGGAACAATGCAATGCAAGGTTTATTACAGGTATAAGTTCCAAAATTGATGATGAGGTTGTTGTATGGAGGTGGAAGTGAAATATTTGAAACATTATTCTTTTATATTATTTCCTAACAATAGCGAAAGGGGGATTACAGAGGAAAATTATGGATGGAACCCTAATGTAGATATTTTAAGAGTTAAAGGGGGAGTATATATTATTATGGAACTTGCTGGCGTAGAAAGATCTGAAATACAAATTGAGCTCCATAATCGATCATTGATAATTAGAGGGCAAAGAAAAAAATTCATACCAGAGGAGGAATGTGATTATTATTCTATGGAAATTGCCGATGGTAAATTTGGAAGAAGGATTAATATCCCATATAATATTGTCGTTGAAAAAATAAAAGTAGGAATAGAAAATGGCATATTGAAAATATTTGTTCCAAAAGCATTAGAAATTAGTAAAAGAATTGAAATAGAGTGAATGGAGAATATATGATCGAAGAAGAAAAAAAGATAGAAAATATACCGGAAATAATGCCTATTATTGGAGTTGAGGGTTTTGTTGTTTTTCCATATTTGCTTCTCCCTGTAAGTGTTACCGAAGCAAGAGATATTGAAGCAGTTAATATTGCACTTAAAGAAGAGAAGGTGATAGGATTATTCCCAATAAAGAGAGAAGGGAAAAGGGAAATATCTATACCTGAAGATATATATGATATTGGGACAGCAGCATCGATTGCAAGGATGATTAGAATGCCGGATGATTCGATCAAAGTGCTATTACAAGGGATGAAACGAATTAAAATTAAAAGAATAATAAATACCGAAGGAAACAGGGCGGAAATCAAGATTTTAGATAGTACGACAAAAACATCTGAGGAGTTGGAAGCTTTAAAGAGAACTGTTACTACAATATTTATCCAGATAGTTAGGATAGCAAATTACCTGCCTGATGATATGGCATTAATTATTGAGAGTATTGCTGATCCGTCAAGATTGTGTGATTTTATTGCTGCGAATGTGAATCTAAATATTAAAGACAAGATTGAGATACTATGTACGATAAACATTAAAGATCGATTGAAAAAGCTTACAGGCTACCTTCAAAATGAAATGAATATTCTTCAATTGGGTGAGAAACTAAGGTCTGAAGTATCCACGGAATTGAATAAGGAACAGAAGGAATATTACTTAAGGGAACAATTAAAGGCTATTCAGAAAGAACTTGGGGAAAAAGATGAGAAAACAATAGAAATTGAAGAGCTGAGCAAGAAAATTGAAGAGAAGGTAATGTCAGAGGAGGCAAAGGAAATTGCACGGAAAGAGGTTAGAAAACTTGAAAAGATACCGACACAAGCAGCAGATTTCTATGTCACTGTAAATTATATTAATTGGTTACTTGAATTACCATGGGGAGATGAAACGGAAGATAATATCGATATTAAAAAAGCTGCTGAAATATTGGATGAAGATCATTATGATTTGAAAAGCATAAAGGAAAGAATTCTGGAGTTTCTTGCAGTAAGAAAATTAAAGAAAAACACAATGGGTACTATTCTCTGTTTTGTAGGACCTCCCGGAGTAGGAAAAACTTCATTAGGTAAAAGCATTGCAAAGGCTCTAAATAGGAAATTTGTTAGACTTGCATTGGGTGGGGTAAGGGATGAGGCTGAAATAAGAGGACATAGGCGGACATATGTGGGGGCTTTGCCAGGTAGAATATTACAGGAAATAAAACGAGTGAAAACAAGAAATCCGGTGTTTATGATAGATGAAATCGATAAAATTGGAATGGATTTTAGAGGAGACCCCACATCTGCATTGTTGGAAGTGCTTGATCCTGAGCAGAATGATACATTTGTTGATCATTATATTGAAATTCCATTTGATCTCTCTCATGTTTTTTTTATAACAACTGCAAATGTTCTTGAAACAATACCTCCTCCTCTTAGAGACAGAATGGAGATAATAAGGATTGCCGGATATACTGTTGATGAAAAAGCTCATATTGCAGAAAAGTATTTAGTACCGAGACAGATAGATATGAATGGACTTAAAAATCGAAAAATTACTTTTGATTATAATACAATAAAACTAATTATCGAATCTTATACTATGGAAGCCGGTGTAAGGAATCTTGAAAGAACAGTGGGAAGTATAATGCGGAAGATAGCAAAGGATATAGTATTTGGGAAAAGAGCGACAAGAAGAATAACTAAAAATATTGTAAATAAATATCTTGGAAAGCCTATATATATCCCTGTTTTAGCTAAGAAAAAGCCGGTACCCGGTGTAACCACAGGAATGGCATGGACGCCTGTAGGAGGGGTTATATTGTTTATAGAGGTAGCATTTATGCCGGGCAATGGCAAATATATATTAACGGGACAACTTGGTAATGTTATGAAAGAATCCTGTGAGATTGCGCTTTCTTATGTAAGAAGTAATGTAAAGAGGTATAATATCGATGAAGAATTTCATATGAATAAGGATATTCATATACATGTACCGGAAGGAGCAGTGTCAAAAGATGGTCCTTCTGCCGGTATCGCTATTATAACCTCTATTATTTCATTGCTTTCTAATACACCTGCAAAACCGAATATAGCTATGACAGGTGAAATTACATTAAAGGGTGATGTATTACCAATTGGGGGGGTTAAAGAAAAAGTTTTAGGGGCTAATCGAGCAGGTATTAAGGAGATTATATTACCTAAAGACAATGAGAAGGATATTGACGATATTCCGGAAACAGTAAGGAATATGACTACTTTTTATTTTGTACGGAGTATTGATGAAGTAATTGATAAAGTGTTGATAAAAAAGAATATAAAACGAAGGAGTAATAGGTGAAAAAAGCAAATATTTTATTGTTTCTATTTAGTCTGAATTTTGTTTTATTAAGCAGTGAGGTTAAATTAAAAAATGTGAATTCTGAGAAAGGTGAGACACTTACAAAAGAGATTGCTATTCAAAAGTTTTTAGATAAGATGAAAACAGTCGAGAATTATGAGTGTATTATAAATGTTAACACTATTGCAGGGAAAAGACAACAGAAAAGAGAGATGAAAATATATTATGATAAATCAGGTTTTGTTAGACTTGACATTTTAAAAGGTGAAAGTAGAGGTTCTGTGGCTATTTATAATCCAAAAACAGATAAAGTCAGAGGACATAAAGGGGGATTGTTAAAAGGGATAAAATTGACACTTGGTAAAACAAATAAGCAGGTCGTCGATATTAGGGGTATAAGGATTGATCAGGCTTCTTTTGCTTTCTTTGCAGAAAGGATAGAAAAATTTAAAGCAAACCCTATGCTATTTTCTGTTCTTCCTGATAAAAAGGTAGCTATAACTATGAATTTAAAGGATAAATATAGAGTTGGGAATGCAGATAAGTGGAAATTATTCTTTGATATTAACACGGGTTTAATTTATAGGATGGAATACTTTCATGATGATTCACTTGTTCAGGAAAATTATTACAGTGAATTCAAATCGAATATTGAGATGAAAAAGAATATATTTAAGATATAAAAGAGGTAAAAAATGAGATTATTTGGTTCTTGGGTAGCTCTCATAACTCCATTCAATAAAGATAATACTATTGACTTCGAAGGGATTAAGAAACTAATTGATTTTCATATTGACAATGGGACAGATGGTATTCTTTTTCTTGGCACAACAGGTGAAAATCCTGCAATTGATTATAATGAAAAGATTAAAATTATTGAATACGGGATAAAATATGTTAACGGTAGAATAAAAACAATGGTAGGTTCGGGAACTAATAATACTAATCAATCTATTGAAATGACAGAAATTGCAAAATCGGCAGGGGCGGATTTTGCACTTGTGATAACTCCATATTATAACAAACCAAATCAGGAAGGTCTTTATAGACACTTTTCCAAGGTATCGGATTCTGTCGATATTCCAATTGTTATTTACAATGTTCCTGGCAGGACAGGTGTAAAGATATTTCCCGATACACTTAGTCGTTTGACAACCAAGACGAACATAGTTGCAGTAAAGGAAGCAAGTGGTGATGTCGATTTAGCCAGTGAAATGATATTAAAAACAGAATGTAAAATCGATATTATTTCAGGAAATGATTCTTTAACAATTCCACTAATTTCTATAGGTTGTACGGGTGTAATTTCAGTAATCGCAAATATTATACCCGCTTATGTGTCAAAGATGGTTCATTACGCTCTTAATAGCGAATGGGAGAAAGCAAAGGAGTTACATTATAAACTATTTTTACTTTCTAAGGTAATGTTTATCGAAACAAATCCCATACCCGTAAAGACAGCGGCAAATATAATAAAATTACCATCAGGTCACTTACGATTGCCTTTAGGTCCTATGTCTGAAGAGAATAAACAGAAATTGATATATGCAATGAATGAATTTGGAATTGAGTAATGAGTAATATCCTTCTATTTGGTGCTCTTGGAAAGATGGGAAGGGAAATCGTAAAGAGTTCAAGTAATTTCCAGGACATTAATATATTTAAAGTAGTCGATAAAATGACAGATAGCGATAGAGATAAATCATACTCGGAGATCACAGGTATAAATTGGTCTGGTAATGATTTGTTGGATGATAACGACAAACATCTGTTTGAAAACATTGACTGTATTATAGAATTTACAAATCACAAAGCAACAGTATGTCATTTAAAATTAGCTAAGGATAGAGGAATACCTTATATTATTGGAACAACAGGTTTTGACAGGGAGGAGTATGAGGTAATAGAAAATATTTCAAAGCGTATACCTGTTTTCATCTCATCAAATATGAGTAGAGGTATCAATATTATTAACTACATTTTAGGGAAAATATCACCAATGTTGGAGGATTATAATGCTGAAATTTGGGAGTTGCACCATAAGAACAAAAAGGATTCGCCAAGCGGAACGGCAATTATGCTTGCCAATACAATAAAAAACTCTATTAGTTCAGAAAGAGAAATTATTACGGGACGAAGTGGGGTTAATGCAGTGAGAAGTAAAAATGAAATTGGCATAAGTTCTATAAGAGCCGGTGATATTTTCGGAGAACATCATATACTATTTGCAGATGAAGGTGAGAATATAGAAATTATTCACCGAGCTACAAATCGTGCTGTATTTGCAAACGGTGCATTAAATATTGTTGGATTTATAATGGAAAAGGAGAGAGGGTTATATACCTATAGAGACCTTTTGTGTGTAGAATGAGCATAATCGTACAAAAATATGGGGGAGCTTGTCTTTCAAGTTTTGATAAAATAGAAGATATTGCCAAAGAGGTTGTTAAAAGAAAGAAGGAAGGGAATAATGTGATTGTTGTTGTATCTGCAATGGGGAATACAACAAGTAAGTTGTATAAATCCGCATATAAAATAAGTAAGACCCCCCCAAAAAGGGAACTTGATATGTTACTTACAGCTGGTGAAAGAATTTCTATGGCAATGCTATCTATAGCAATTCAGAAGAGGGGGGTAGAATCAATATCATTTACAGGTTCACAGGTAGGTGTTATTACCGACAATATACATTCCAATGCACATATAATACGAATAAAGGGGGATAGAGTGTGGGAAGAGATAAAAAAAGAACGAATAGTAATTATAGCTGGATTTCAAGGGGTAAGTAAAAGTAGGGAGGTTACGACACTGGGGAGAGGAGGATCCGACATATCAGCCGTTGCAATTGCAGCGGCATTCGGAGCAGAAATTTGTGAAATGTATAAAGATGTTAGTGGTATTTATTCAATTAATCCAGTGTTTATTGGTAAAGCAAAAATGTTGAAAACATTATCATATGATGAAGCTATTGTACTTGCAAAATATGGAGCAGATGTTGTACACTATAGAGCATGTGAAATTGCTGCGAAATTCACTGTGCCTATAAGAATTACAACTTCATTTTATAGAAATGGAGGAACATTGATAAAAGAGAATATTAATATTGAAAGTGGCAAAGTCAGAGCTATTGCTGTCAAAGATAAAGTTGTATTGATATCATCCAACGATTTGACCGAAATGAACATAAAAGCAATTTTTAAGTTAATTGAAAATTCTTCTGTTGAAATATTACATTATTCCAAAAGCAGGGGAAAAAACCGAACGTTATTTAATTTATTCCTTTCTTATTATAACGAGGATAAAATAAGAGTAATTACAAACGAGATTAAAATGAAATCAAACTTGAGGATGCAAGTTAAAAGAATAAAAACCATATCACTTGTCGGAACAGGCATAACAAGTAATATAAATGTGATTAACAGATGCATTAAAGCACTTTCCAGATTGAATATTTCTCCCTTGTTTACATTTACTGGTAATATTAACATTACATTTGCAGTTAAAAGCAAGGATATTCTTCCATTAGTTAAGTCATTTAATAAGGAATTCAAATTAAGTGAATAATTTGAGGAATATAAGTTTGGCAATAGTAGGAGCAACAGGTCTTGTAGGGAGGGAGGTCTTGAAAATCCTTAAGGAGAGGAATTTGCAAATAGAGAGATTAAGGCTATTGGCTTCAGAAAAATCCATTGACAAAAGTATTATTTTTAAAGGAGAGGAATATAAGGTAGAATTGCTTAATAAAAATGCTTTTAATGATATTGAATTTGCTATTTTTTCAGCAGGGAAAGCTATATCAAGAAAATATGGTTTGATTGCAGCTAAATGCGGATGTGTAGTTATAGATAATTCAAACGCTTTTAGAATGGATAATTCTGTTCCTCTTGTAATTCCAGAAATAAATATTAAAGATTTAAGGGAACACAACAATATTATTGCAAATCCGAATTGTTCTACAATAGGTCTATTACTGCCGATTTATCCATTATATAAAAGATTTGGAATAGAGTATATAATAGTTTCAACTTATCAATCGATGTCGGGTGCAGGAAAAACATTTCTAAATAAGTACTATAGTGAAATGCAAGGGCATAAAGAAGATGATTGCCCTATATATAATAATGTAATTCCTCAAATTGATTCATTTGAAAAGAATGGATTTACTGCCGAAGAGATGAAAATGTATTTGGAAACAAGGAAGATATTACATGATAATGAAATAAAAGTAAATGCTACTTGCGTTAGGGTCCCCGTATATAAGGGACATGGTGAATCATGCTATGTGAAATTCAAAGAGAAAGCTTCGATTAATAACATATATAAAATATTAAACAGATCAAATGGAGTAAAAGTGGTTGACGATATTGAAAATTTTAAATATCCTACACCAAACTATGTTGCAGGGAAGAATGAGGTCTTTATAGGAAGAATAAGACAATCCCTGATTGAAAAGAATGCCTTTAATATGTGGACTGTTTGTGATAATATTAGAAAAGGAGCTGCTCTTAATGCAGTTCAAATTTTAGAGAGTTTATTATGAAAATATTGTATTTTATTATCTGTTTTGCTATTTTGCCAATGATATTGTTTTCTTATATTAGCGAACAACTATCAGCTGATTTTATGAGTGGTGTAAAAGATGATAAGCCGGGATACATAATTCTTGTTAGGGCAAATAGAGAAGAATTCGTTAGACGCAAGATAGGGGGGAAAACAGGTTCTATTATTGAGTATAAAATTATTGCCTATAAAAATAAAAAATTTATAGGTGGAGACATAGTTATAGATACTGTAAGTTCTAATAGTGACCAGTTTGAAAAACAATTATTTTTCCCATCGGAAATAGATTCGTTGAATCTTCAGCTAATTGTTACGGATAAAATATCAGAGATATATTTTAAGAAGATTAGAGATATTACAATGGATAAATATGAAAATGATCTATTTACACTTTATAATCCTTTATATTTAAAAAGCATTACAAAGAATTATTCGAATTCAGGAAGAGGGGCATCCTCTTTATCCCTTACTGTTTATGTAAAAGAAAATAAAAGATACAGATTTAAGGTGAAATTCCTAAGTGATAATAGTATTTTTATGGAAGAAGGTGGTTATTTGGAATATGGTTATAATTATTTGAATATAAACCTTACTAAAAAACAGATTGATATGCTCGATATTCTTCAATGTGATATTGAATATGATTCAATATATACATATAGTTTTCCTTTGGCAGAGCAGAGAGAGTTAGACCACATCGATTTTATAGAAAAGGTAAATCAGTTGATTTATATAGCCAATAAAGCTGAAATGGCAAAATTGAAAAATGCAAAAATATCGGAGAGAGATTCATTATGGCAGGATTTCTGGAAGCAAAAAGACCCGATTCCCACAACAATCAAGAATGAATCTGAAATTATATATTTCAACCGTGTCAAATATACCAATGAGCATTTTTCGACATATAAGGATGGTTGGAAAACAGATAGGGGGATGATATACATTAAGTACGGTCCGCCGGATGATGTCGAAAGTCACTCGTTTGAAATAGATTCACCGCCTTATGAGATATGGTATTATAATAAAACACGAAAAAAATTCATTTTCGTTGATAAATATGGGTTAGGAGACTATCAACTAATATATTAGGACATAAAAATGGAAATTATTAGTGATTATTTAGTCATAGGTAGTGGAATAGCGGGATTAATCTTTGCAATTAAGGCTTCAAGATATGGAAAAGTGATAATAATTACAAAAAAAACACAGAGTGAAACCAATACAAACTATGCACAGGGAGGAATAGCTACGGTTTTTAGTGATGATGATAGTTTTAAAAGCCATATAGATGACACACTAAGCGCAGGATGTGGATTGAGTCATGAAAATGTAGTAAATATGGTGATAAAAAATGGCCCACGAGTTGTTAAAGAACTTCTTGAATTAGGTATAAATTTCTCTGAAAATAATGGGCAACTAGATCTTGGTAGGGAAGGGGGACACTCAAAGAACAGAATTGTACACACTAAGGATTATACAGGATTTGAAATTGAACAAAAGCTTCTCAATAGGATCAAGAATAGTGACAACATTCGAATACTTGAAAATCATATGGCATTGGATTTAATTATAAATGATAATGGAATATGTATTGGTGTAAAATCCCTTGATAGGGAGAATGGGAATATAGATCATTATCTTGCAAAAATTGTACTTCTTGCCTCCGGTGGTGGAGCCAGAATTTATAAGTTTACAACGAATCCGACTATTGCAACGGGAGATGGTATTGCTATGTCTTACTTAAAGGGAGCCTCCGTCGGTAATATGGAGTTTGTACAGTTTCATCCAACTAGCCTTTATGAAAAAAATCCTATTTCTGAAAAATCATTTTTAATATCCGAAGCAATTAGAGGAGCTGGTGCTATTTTAAAAACACCTGATGGAAAAGAATTTATGAGTAAATACCATGAAAAGGCAAGTTTAGCTCCAAGAGATGTTGTAGCGAGAGCTATAGATAAAGAGATGAGAATGAATAAATATCAGTATGCATTATTAGATCTTGCAAACATTCATCAGGTAGAGGAAAATTTTCCAAATATTATGAAGGAATGTAAGAAAAGAGATATTGACATTTCTTATGATATGATCCCGGTAGTTCCTGCTGCACATTATTTATGTGGGGGAGTAAAGTCAAACCTTATGGGTAAGACCGACATAGAAGGTTTATATGTTGCAGGTGAGGTTGCATTTACAGGTTTACATGGGGCAAATAGACTGGCAAGTAATTCTCTTCTTGAAGCATTGGTTTTTGCTGAAAATGTGTATAAAGAATCCATTAATAAACTTGATAAAGATGTGAAATTTAGTTATAATAGAGATGGAATTATGCAATTGGTATTTGTTAATGATAATATGGTTGAAGGATATAGAGTAAAGATTAGAGATACAATGTGGGATATGGTAGGTATTGTAAGAAATAATAATAGATTGTTTAAAGCTGATAGTATTATAGGTGATATATATATGAATGTTTCTGATATGATTAATGATGGAAAGATTAGTAGTCAGTTATTTGAGGTCAGGAATATGGCTATTACATCATTACTTGTAATTAGATCTTCTATAGCAAGAAAAGAATCCAGAGGATTAAATTTCAATGAGGATTACCCGGATATTGATAATAGTAACTTTAAGAGTGATACAATTATAAAAAGGAGGAATAATGAAAAACAAACTGGAACTAACGGCAAGACATTTTGATTTAACTGATAATATAAGGGATTTTGTAGAGAAGAAATTAGCGAGATTTGATAAACATAATAAATATATAATAAATATGAGAATGGTATTGGAGCAAGAGAGTAATAGAAAGCATGTAGAATTAACAATTAAAACAAAAGATACGATATTTTCAAGCAAAGATGAAGGATATGATCTTTATATTTCTATTGATAATGTTGTAGATAAGATGCATAGTCAATTATTTAAACATCGTGAGCTCTTTGAAACAAGGAGAAAGTCAAGTTAATATGACTGAATCGATTATTCAAAAAGAAATCACAGTTGGTGAATTTTTCGAAAGAAAGAAAGATGATTTTGGTTTGCAATCCCTTACCGGTGAAGTTGGGTTTGAAAACAAGATTGTTTCTCCGGATATTAACCGCCCTGGTTTGATTCTTACCGGTTTTAAAAATTATTTCTTATACCAAAGAATTCAAATTATAGGGCAAACAGAATACTCATATCTTAATATATTATCTATAGCAAAAAAAAGAAAAGCAATAAGGGATCTGATCTCGTTTAAAATACCCGTAATCATTATTACAAAAGGATTAGATTTTGAAAATTATTTTATTAGAGCTGCTAAGAAAAATAAAATTCCGATTCTAATTACAAAAGAACTTACTACAAACTTTATTCATAAGATAGCTATGTTTCTTAGTAGTCAACTTGCTCCTGAGATTATCCTACATGGTTCACTTGTTGATGTTTATGGAATAGGCGTTTTAATAAGAGGTGAAAGTGGTATTGGGAAAAGTGAACTTGCTCTTGATCTGGTAGAAAGAGGGCATAGGATAGTTTCAGATGATATAGTCTCTATTAGAAGGAGAAGTCAGGAAATACTAATGGGTTCAGGACTTAAAGACAGAGAATCATTACAACATTTTATGGAAATTAGAGGTATCGGAATTATAGATTTAGCCAGGATATTTGGCATAAGAGGAATAAGACTTCATAAGAGAGTTGAAATTCAAATAGATCTTGTCAAATGGAGAAAAAACATCGATTATGAAAGGGCAGGATTAACTCAGGATATGATAGATATTTTGGGTGTGAAGATCCCGCATATAGTTATTCCTCTTGTTACCGGGAAAAATGTTTCAGTAATTGTAGAAGTAGTTGCACTTAATCATCAGTTAAAATTAATCGGTATCGATGCAGCACAAATATTTGATTTAAAGTTAATAGATCTAATGAAAAGAGAGGGGCAAAAACTTGCTAGCCTTGATGAAGATATGGAATAGAATCTGGCAGTTTTTTCTAATTTTATCCTTATGTATATTTTTCTTTCTGTTATATAAGTCTTATTATAATGAAAAGAGTATCAAGAATAAAACCGATATTGAAAAAACAATCTTTTTTATTGAACAGATAAAATTAAATATTGATGGATCTTTACAGGTTCCCGATTATATTATCAAGTATTTAGTTAATAATTCACAATTTAATCAGTTAATAGTATTGGATTCTAATAGTACGGAGTTGTATTCTGTTACTAAAGGATATGCAGATACATCGATGATTAATAAATTTATAAATGTAAAAGATGATAGTATTATTGTTTATAAAGGGAAAGTAATATCAATAATCCCAATATTTGATAGTAATTTGAATAAAATACCAATAGGGAAAGTCATCTTAACAATAAAGGGGAATAAGCAAGTATCCTTTCTCGATTTTCTCTTAGGAGATAAGTATACTTTGATTGTTTATATCATATTATTTGTTTTATTACTTTTATTTCAACCCGGACATATAAGATATATCGAACCCGAGAAGGAGAAAATCGAACCGGAAACAATTGTTAAATATATACCTAATCAGGAAATTGCTGATAAATATCGTATAGAATATGACGAAAAAAAGAAAAACCTTGATGTGAAATTAACCTATATAAAAGAGCAAATATTTAACAAGTTAAATAGTATTGAGATAGCGATTTCTAAAGATTTGTCTGATATCGACCGAGTTGATTTAGGTGATTATAAAAGGCATATAAGTGAGATAATTGAGAATATCAACAATTCATTGGAGAGTAAGGACAATAAAGTATTGTCCTTATCAAAGAAGGTAGCAAATAACAATAATAAATTGATATATACTTTCGGTAAAATTGAGTATTTTGCAAATCGTCTTAGAATATTTTCCTATAATGCTATGATTATGGCTAACAAAATGGGGAAAGAAGGTAATGCATTTAAAATATTAGCAGACGAGATATCTAGATTATCAGACAGTTTATATTTATTTTATAAAGACCTTTTAGGTTTGATTAAAGAGAATGATTTGGAGATAGACAATATTGATAGTGGTTTTATTAGAAATGCTATTGCAGAACTTAGTTTATATATATTAGAAGCCATTAGTAAAGTGGAATCAGAGTATTTAACTGATTATGAAAAATTAAAAGATATGTCGGAAATCAAGATTGAAAAATATTCATTGGAATTTGCAAACATTAAAGAGAATTTTAAAAATTATATTATAGATATATTTAGCTAAGATTCCTGATAACGAGTTTACTTATTGCTTTTAATGTTTCAAAAACACCAATTCCCTGAACCGCTACGGATTCAAAAGAGGGTAATTTCGGGGGGTTTAGAACTCTTTCAAGTTCATCAACGGTTGATATATTTGGTAAATCTCTTTTATTGTATTGCAAAACAACAGGTACCGTTGATAGATTTATATTATATTCCTGAAGGTTTTCAAGCATATTCTGTAATGAATCTATATTGTCTTCAAACCTTTCTACCTGCGAATCTGCTACGAAAACGATACCATCAACGCTTTTTAATATTAATTTTCTAGAGGCATTATAATATACTTGTCCTGGTACGGTATAAAGATGAAATCGAGTTTTGAAACCTCTAATATTTCCCAAATTTACTGGTAAAAAATCGAAGAAAAGTGTTCTATCTAATTCGGTAGCAAGGCTGATAAGATTACCTTTTGCATTAGGAGAGATTTTCGAATATATATATTTTATATTTGTGGTTTTCCCACCCAAACCAGGTCCGTAATATACTATTTTACAGCTTATTTCTCTCGATGCATAATTTATAAGAGACAAATTTGTCCTCCGATCTATTTAAAAAGTTCATCTAATTCATTCTCTGCTTGTTTCTTAAAATCTATATCAAGGCCAATTACATTATTATCTTTATTAGAGTCGATTTTTTCCATAATATCGAGTATGATAGCATTTAATTCATCTGTTGCATGTTTAATACGAACACGAACTAAACCGAGACTTGTTCGTGAGTCGAATATTACTACTAATATTACCTTATTGGCAATTAGTTGGATATAGAGATTCTGATTTTCACCTTGATGAAAAAGAGTATTGAAGTTGTTTTCCCCTACGAGCTTTGCCAATTGACTTGTTGCCGCAAAATCAGCAGCGGAAAGCGATGCAAAAGAGGTCGTATCGATTTGTGATATATTACCTGTACTTGTAATCAATTGACCTGCCTTATCTATTAATAAAACAGATATTGCATTTGTCATTTTAAGCAATTTTGTTATGGTTTCATTTATTGCCCAAAAATCATTTTCAAAAATCTGAAAAGACAAGCACACCTCTCACTAAATAATATTATAATTATAAATAACCCATATATATTAAAAAGTCAAGTAAATTAGTCATTCCTTAATCTCTCTTCGCTCAGCAATTCCCTGTATTAGGGTGTATTTATCAAGATAGTTTATATTGCTTCCATAAGGTAATCCTATCGATGGTTTTGTAATTATTATGTTATATTTTTTTAGTAATTCATACAAATATGATGAGGTTACTTCTCCTGATGTATTAGGATTTAATGCTAATATTATCTCCTTAACACTATTGGATTTTATTCTATCAATTAAAGGTTTAATATTTAAATTTTCCGGATTTATATTTTCGAGAGGGGAAAGATGTCCCCCCAATATATGGTATATTCCATTAAAATGACATGTTGACTCTATATGGTATAGATCTTCGATGTTCTCAACCACCAATATAATTGAATGATCTCTACTCTTATTACTGCATATCGAACATATTTCATTTGTAGTAGGATTACCACATAATTTACAGGGATGAAGTTTCTCTTTTACAACAAGAAGAAGATTGGCAAGATTATTAATATTTTCTATATCCGATTTAATGGTGAAAAAGGTAAATCTTTCTGCTGTTCGCTTCCCAACTCCTGGAAATATTCTAAATGCTTCTTGCAATTTATCAATTAAATTCATTTTACAAAAGGAAAACCAGGAATGTCAATAGGGAATTGTCTCATTTTTTCTTCTGTTTTATTCTTTACCTTTTCTTGAATAGATTGAATGCATGATATTAATAACCCTTGAAGAATATCCTTTTTCTCTACATTAAGTAATGAATCATCAATATTAATCGATTTGATATCACCCTTTCCATTAGCTGAAATTTTTATCATATCTCCACCAACGATACTTTCAATTGTTTCTTTTTCAAGTTCTTCATTAATGCTATTGATTTTATTCTTCAGTTCATTGGCTTTTTTAAATAGATCATTAAACATCATCTCTCCTTATCTCTTCGATTTCTGCATTAAATACTTTCTTTATAAGGTCCAAATTCTTATCTTCTTTTTCTATGTTTTCGGACACGCTTTTTGATACGCCAATTACTATTTTATATGTCCCACTAAAAAATTGATTAATTAGCTTTTGAAAATTGCCGGCATAGTTTTTTATTAGCATATCTTTATGGATTTCATTCTTTGTTAATATACTAATTACATTTTTATCAATCGATACTAAATGCGTATCGATTAAAAAGGGGTGAAGTCGAGGTGAATTATCATCAACATATTTAAGGAAATCATCCCATTTATTAGGATTAGATATTGGGATTACATTACTGTCAGATATATTATTATTATCACAATGTTCATTTTTCTTTTTTATCGGTTCATAATTCCTGATTTGCAAATCTTCGGAGTTAATTATATATGTGTCGATGTCAATAAATTTGTCAAGATTAGAAATGAAAATTAGTTTAATTTCAAGATATATAGAAGAAATCGGCGTATATTTAATATTGCTTTCGATTTCAAATAATGTGTTAATTGTAGCAATAAGCGATATCTCGGAATAATTTGTATACTCATTCAAAAAGTTAATTACATCATCAGAAAATTCATTAATACGATTATTAGATAATTTTAACTGATATATTATTCTATAAAGTTTTATTAGTTGCTGTAGAAAAAGGGATATGTCATATCCGGAGTTATAAATCTTATTTACGATGTTTGAGATACCGGAACTATTTTTTTCATTAATATATTTTAGTAGTGCTTTAAAAATTGAAAAATCGGGGATACCTGACAATCTATTAACAGTATCTGTGGTAATTTTATCTTCGGAAAACGAGAATGCTTTATCAAGAAAACCTTCCGCATCTCTTAAGCATCCATCGGAAAGATTTGCAATTTTCAATAAAGCATCTTCATCAATATCTATCTTTTCATTATGTGAAATCCTTTTTAATTGATTCGTAATCTCAAGGATTGTAAGTCTCCTAAAATCAAATCTCTGACATCTGGATATAATAGTTTCAGGAAGTTTATGTGGTTCTGTTGTTGCAAATATGAATATAACATGGGTGGGTGGTTCTTCAAGAATTTTAAGCAAAGCATTGAATGCTTCACGAGTTAACATATGGACTTCATCAATAATATATATCTTGTATTTACTTCTTATGGGTGAAAAGTAAATATTCTCCTTTAATTCTCTTATCTGATCAATTCCTCGATTGCTTGCACCATCTATTTCAATAACATCGGGATTTATCCCTTTCTGTATTTCAATGCAATTTGTGCATTCTTGACAGGGATCTTCCTTTGGTCCGGATTCACAATTTAAGGACATTGAAAGTATTCTTGCAGTAGATGTTTTTCCCGTTCCTCTCGGACCTGTAAAAAGAAAGGAATGTGCTACTCTGTTTTTCTTTATAGCATTTGCTAGTGTGATTGTAATATGTTCCTGTCCTATTACTTCTTTGAATGATTTTGGTCTATATTTTCGTGCGAATACAAGATAACTCATTATTTAATCTCCGTTTTAGCATTGGATATTGAAAAAGGGCAGCGAACCAGAGCCATCTTACCGTTGCTACCTCTCGGTCCTGGCGGGGTTTGACAGATAATTCCTGCCCATATAATTTCGTTTATAGTGGAGCAGAGCGGAATCGAACCGCTGACCTTCTCCGTGCGAGGGAGACGCTCTCCCATCTGAGCTACTGCCCCTACGGGCAATAAAATAGCAGAATAAAAATAATTTGTCAATTATTTATTCTCTATTGTTCGAATAACTTTTGCAGGATTACCAAAAGCTATTACATTATCAGGTATATCTCTTGTCACAATACTACCTGCCCCGATTATACTGTTCTTTCCGATTGTGATACCGGATAGTATAGTAACACTGGTTCCTATCGATACACCCTTTTTAACTATGGTTTTTTCTAATATCCAATCTTCCTCTGTTAGAAGACGGCCGTTTTTAGCCGCACGGGGATACTTATCATTGATAAATGAGACATTGTGCCCGATAAAGACTTCAGACTCAATTGTAACCCCCTCACAGATAAATGTATGAGAAGAGATCTTGCAATTATTTCCTATCTTTACCCCCCTCTGTATTTCAACGAATGTCCCGATTTTGGTATTATCCCCTATTTCACATCCATACATATTTACAAAATTGTATATCTTTACATTGTTTCCCAATTTAACATCTACAATATTCTGAAATTTCATCAATAGGCTCCTTCTTTCCCTATAACAACTGGTATTGTTTTTAATAAAATAATAAAATCAAGTAATAGTGACCAATTCTCTATATAATATATATCTAAAATAACCATATCATCAAATTTGACTTTACTTCTCCCGTTTATTTGCCAGAAGCCTGTTATTCCGGGTTTAACTCTAAGTCGTTTTTTATGCCAATCCTTATAAATACTAACCTCATATCCAATCGCTGGTCTCGGTCCTATTATACTCATATTCCCTTTCAGAACATTAAATAATTGTGGTAATTCATCAAGACTCGTTTCCCTTAATATCCTGCCTATTTTTGTAATTCGAGGATCACCATTTATTTTATAAACACTATCATCATTTTGTTCCAATATAAATTTTTCAATATATTGCTTATGAGTAATATGTATGGAATCGGAAAACATAGACCTAAATTTATACATTACAAAAGGTTTGCCATCCTTTCCCATTCTTTCCTGTTTAAAGATAACAGGTCCCTTTGAATTTAATTTTATAAGGTATGAAATTAATATCATTAGAGGAGATAACATTATAATACAGAAAAGGGATATTAAAATATCGGATATTCTCTTTATAGCAAGATATATGTTTTTACCACTATCCGATGTGAGATTAATTATTGGTAGTCCACTTAATGATTTTGTATTACGATTATCAACTATATCAAAAAAATCGGATATAAGATATACGGAAATATTATTATTTCTGCATTTTGTTATAAGCTTTAAAATATTTTCCTCTTCATTCCTATCCAATGTTATTATGCCTGTATTTATATTGTATTCATTAATAATTTTATCGAAGTTTTCAAGTGCTCCTATGATATGCTCATCATACCCCCCCTTTTTTCCCCCTATAACACCTTGCAATATAAATTTATTTTTATCAAGACTTTTAATATAATCAATTATATATCTTGTTTTCTTAGTATTCCCGACAATAGCAATCCTACAAATATCTATACCTTTTCTAAGATAAAATGCTATGATTAAAGGAGCAACATAAAGCTTCTCAAAAAGAATAAGAGCGGTAAAGATAAAAAAGCTATATATAATATCAATCTTATTGAAAATAAGTAAATGAAAATTGAATGTTGCAATAAAGTCAATGATTAGTGTTATGATAAATGTTGATTTCAAAACTGTGTAAACAATCTCGGAATTTGGGATATTTTCCAATCTTGAGTAGAAAGATTCATAAAAGAATATTGAAAACGCAATAGTATTGAGAATGAAAAAAGAAAAGAAATAATAACCAAAAGGGAAACTAAAATTGCTTTTGAATATATTGGGCAAAAGAAAGGAAATATTCAATATCAGCCAATCCAAACAAAAAAGAATAAATCTTTTGGAAAAAGATATTTTATTAATCATATTACAGTTTTACATAACTGCAAATCTCCGAAGACTTTTCTGCTGCTTCTATTGCTTTAATAACTCTTAAAGCGGAATGACCGTCTGTTTTCGGTGTTTTTCTTTCCGTGATACACTCAATAAAATGCATTAATTCACTTTTTAGAGGTTCGGTATTCTTCAATTTCGGTGATACTATAGTTCCGCTTCTGTATGTAAGTTGATATTCTCCAAAATTTTCAGGATTTTTTATGTCAACACCTCTGTCAAATATTTTAACCTTTTCTACATTCTCAGTATCATCATATACAAGCATTTTTTTGCTGCCAACTATTACAGTCCTTCTCATCTTAACAGGTGAGAGCCAGCTAACCTCAACATTTGCTATTACGCCTGAGGGGAATCTTAAATTCATAAATGCGACATCCAGATTACCTTTAATTATCGAGTCTCTACCGAGAGTGAGAATTTCATTCGGTTGCTCTCCAAGCCATGAGAATATCATTGAAAAATCGTGTGGGGCAAGATCCCATATTACACTAATATCTTTTCGATGAATGCCAAGATTAACCCTGGATGATGTTATAAAATATATATTTCCGAGTTCTCCGCTTTTAATTATTCTATCCGTCTCTATAACAGGGGGGCTGAATTCAAATGTATGTCCCACCATCAATATTTTCCCCTTCTCTTTTGCTAATGAAATCAATTTTTCAGTAGTCTCAACGGAACCTGTTATCGGCTTTTCGACAAATACATCCTTATTGTGTAGTAGAGCTTCTTTTGCTAACTTATAATGTGTATTGATAGGTGTTATAATAAAAACCGCATCAACAGAAGGATCCTTTAGTACATCATTGTATTCTCTTGTTGTCTTAATATCAGGGAATTTTTGAGAAACAATCTCCAATTTGCTTTTATTCAAATCACAGAGATATTTTACATTGGCTAAGTTATTTTGTATCAAAACCCTTAATATATTTGGTCCCCAATATCCATATCCTACTACTGCAACTGTTTTCATTATTTTATACCTCTGTTAAAAAAATCTTTTATTTTGTTTGCAACAATTTCAATATCTTCATTACTCATTTCGGCATAAATCGGTAATGACAATTCGGTTTCCATCTGGTTTTCGGCAACGGGAAAATCATTCTTTTTATATTCAAGATAACTATATGCTTTTTGCAAATGGATTGGAACGGGATAATGAATAGCCGATTGAACATCATTGTTCGTTAAATACTCTCTTAGGGCATCTCTATGACCTGTTCTGATACCATATATGTGATATACCCCTTTTCTATCGGCAGTCTCATATGGTGTTACGATATCTCCTACCCCTTTTAACATTTCATTGTATAAGTTTGCAATTTTCCTTCTCTTTTCATTCCATGAATCTATATGGTTTAGTTTAACATTCAATATTGCACCCTGCAAACCATCAAGGCGATAATTATATCCGATTACATCATGATAATATCTCCGGATCTCACCATGTGCTCTATATAGTTCAATAACCTTTGCTATTTTACTATTATTTGTTGCACAAGCCCCACCTTCTCCATATGCACCCAAATTTTTCCCCGGGTAAAAACTAAACACACCTGCATCACCAATATTTCCTGCTTTTTTCCCTTTATATTCAGCTCCATGAGCCTGACATGCGTCCTCTAATACATATATATTATGTTTTTTTGCTATTTTGATTATTTCATCCATATCCGTAGGTTGACCATATAAATGCACAGGTATTATTACTTTTGTTTTAGGTGTAATAGCATCTTCGAGTTTAACAGGATCCATCAAATATGTCTTAGGATCCACATCTACAAAAACAGGTTTGGCACCTGTATGACTTATTGCTTCAACCGTTGCTATAAATGTATTGGGAACCGTAATTATTTCATCATCTCTGTTAACATCCATACCCAATAACGCAAGGTGAAGTGCAGATGTTCCCGAGCTTGTTCCTAAAAGATGAGAAGTGTTTAGATATGCAGCGAAGTTCTTTTCAAACTCCTTTGCATATTTTCCATATGAAAATGCCGTTTCATCGATAACCTGTCTGATTGCCATATCAATCTCGGGTTTAATCGATTCATACTGTTTTTTTAGATCCAGATATTTAACAGTCATATATGCTCCTTTATTAATCTATTTTTAATCCTCGCTATTATATAAATAAACATTTTTTCTGTCAAGGGAGAAAAGAGAAAGGATGATTGATCGTCCTTTCCCTTTAATTTATAATGAAGCAAGTTTTTTCAAGTGTTCGAATCGTTCCTTTGCAAGTTTATCAGCTTTTTCAAGTATTATCTTCGCCTCCTTCGGTCTTTCTACAACAAGTCTTGTAAATCTATTCTCATTCAAGAGATATTCTTTAGCTGATACGGTTATCTTTTTAACATCAAGCTGTAGCGGGTTCTTATTTTTTTCTACAAGTCTCGGATCATACCTGAATATAGGCCAAATACCACTGTTAACCGCCAGTTTTTGCTGTTCGGGATTTTTCATAAGATTGTAACCGTGAAGAGCACATGCAGAATAAGCAATGATAATAGAAGGACCATTATATTCAACAGCTTCTTTCATTGCTTTAATAGCTTGCATATGATTGGCATTTATTGCTATTGTAGCAACATAAACATACCCATATGACATCGCCATCATTGCAAGATCCTTTTTCACAAGTCTTTTTCCTGCCGCAGCAAATTTGGCAATAGCTCCAAGTGGTGTTGCTTTTGAACATTGCCCACCGGTATTCGAATATACCTCGGTATCGAGAACGAGCACATTTATATCTCTATTGGATGCAAGAACATGATCCAATCCACCATATCCTATATCATATGCCCAACCATCTCCACCTACAATCCATATGGTTTTTAAAACAATATGCGATAGAGTGGATTTTAAATTATCAAAATCGCTTTTTTCACTCTTAATAGTATCTTTATTCGTGAATACCTTAATTTTATTTTCAAGTTCCTTTAAAAGCCCGTCAACATTATAAAAATTATCTATATTTCTATCATCCCATGCTCTCATTATTTTATTCATCAGGAGAATTATATCTTTGTGAGCATTTCGCTTTTTCCAGCTCTTTTTTAAATTTAGAAATGAATATCTTCCTACTTCTCTCAATTTCTCATCCGCAATACTCATACCGAGACCAAATTCCGCATTATCTTCAAAAAGAGAGTTTGACCAAGCTGGCCCCATTCCCCTACTACTGATTCTGTAAGGATATCCGGGGACAGTAGCACCATAAATACTTGAACACCCGGTTGCATTTGCAATGATTGTTCTTTCTCCTGTCAGTTGTGTCAAAAGTCTAATGTTAGGTGTTTCTCCGCATCCGGCACATGCTCCGCTATAAGCGAACAATGAAGGAATAAAACCAATATTCTTTGTAGTAAATTTGTCAATATATTTTCTGTCTGTTTCGGGGATGTTATTCCATATTTCCTCTGTTTTTCTATATTCATCATAGACGGATTCTTTTTGAATCAATGTCAAAGCTTTTTTGCCGGTTGGTTTTTTCGTTTTAGGGTCCCTTTCAATCCCAGGGCATACTTCAACGCATACACCACATCCCGTACAATCATCGGGTAAAATCTGTATTCTGAATTGCAAATCATCTTTTACACCCATTGCTTTCTTCATAATAAATTTGTCGGTTCCTTGTCCCTTTACATATTTCTTTATGTTGCTATTATTTATTAGTTTACTTACTATTGTAGAGTGAGGACAAGCAGCTATACATTGGTTACATTGAATACATAGTAAAGGATTCCACTGAGGTAAGAGGGTTGCTATATTTCTCTTTTCATACTTACATGTATCGGAAGGAAATACACCATCTTCGGAAACCTTACTTACAGGAATCGAATCACCCTGACCTGCAATAATAGGTTTCATGATATTTTCATAATATGCTTTTATTTTCTTGTCAGGGAATTTAAAATTATATTTTTCAGCTTTTACTTCCGAACCTATTTTGCCGATATTTACCTTAAAAATATCATTATATCCTTTATGTAATGCTCTTATATTGGAATCTACAACACTTTTTCCTTTTTTACCATATGTGTTTTTTATTCTGTTTTCAAGATCCTTTAGCCAGATTTTCTCATCTAAAATCTTGCTTATCTTAAAAAAAGCCGCCTGCATTGTTGTATTTATCCTACCTCCGAGTCCTTCTTCGGATGCAATCTTAAATGCGTTTATTGCATATACCTTTATATGTTTTTTAATAATAATATCTTGAATATTTTCAGGTATACTTTCCCATATGTTGTCTTTGGGGACATTTGTATTTAAAAGTAGTGTTCCATTTTCTTTTATATCTTCTATAACATTAAATCTTGTAAGAAATATAGGATTATGGACTGCTACAAAATTCGGATGTTGAATAAGATAAGGACTATTTACCGATTTCGAACTAAATCTAAGATGACTTATCGTTACCGCTCCTGCTCTTTTAGAATCATAGACAAAGTAACCCTGAACATTGTTATTCGTGTTGTCTCCAATCATTTTTATACTGTTTTTATTTGCTCCAACGGTACCATCACTCCCCAGTCCGTAAAATTTTGCTTCATATGTTTCTTTACCTTTTATACTTATATCCTTATTTACATTTAGTGATCTGTAAGTAACATCATCATTGATCCCTAATGTAAAATCTGTCCAAAGTGACTTTTTTATTTTATTAAGATTTATTAAGTGCTCAAAAACAGCATTAACAAGTGTTGGTGTAAATTCCTTCGAACTGAGACCATATCTTCCTCCTACAACAATTACACCTTTCCTTGGAGGGAAACCCTCAAAATTTAGAGATGCTTTTGAAAATGCGTTTTTAACATCAAGATATAAAGGTTCTCCGTCTGTTCCGATACTCTTTGTTCTATCAAGAACGGCAATTCTCTTAGCTGATTTAGGTATTGCTTTTACAAGTTCCTTTGAGCTAAATGGTCTGAACAAACGAACCTTTAAAACACCAACCTTCTTTTTTTTCTTATTAAGCCAATGAACCGTTTCTTCTACCGTATCCGTTCCGGAACCCATTATAACAATAACATACTTTGCATCTTTTGGTCCTACATATTCAAAAGGTCTGTACCTTCTTCCCGTTAATGACTCAAATGATTTCATAGAGTCAATAACAATATCATATCCTTTTTCGTAATATTTATTTACAGCTTCTCTTCCCTGGAAGTAATAATCGGGATTTTGAGCAGTTCCTCTTATTGTAGGTTTAAGAGGATTCATACCTCTTTCTCTTTTATCATAAATCGTATCAAGAGGTATATAATCTTTAAAAAATTCAACGGGTAAAATGCTTACTTTTTGAATCTCATGGCTTGTTCTAAAGCCATCAAAGAAATGTAAAAACGGGATTCTGCTTTTTAATGTTGCTCTCATTGCTATTGCAGCAAAATCCATTGCTTCCTGAGGATTGTTACTGGAAAGCATTGCAAAACCCGTATCTCTTGTTGCCATAACATCTTGATGATCTCCGAATATTGATAGAGCTTGTGCTGATAGTGATCTTGCAGCTACATTAAAAACAGTTGGTGTAAGTTCACCTGCAATCTTATACATATTTGGAATCATAAGGAGTAATCCTTGTGATGCGGTGAATGTTGTGGTAAGAGAGCCAATACTTAAAGCTCCGTGAACAGCACCGGCAGCACCACCTTCCGCTTGCATCTCAACGACTAAGGGAATATGTCCAAGAAAATTTTTTTCACCTTCTGCTGCTTTCGCATCCGCAATTTCCCCCATAGGTGAAGAGGGGGTGATTGGGTAAATAGCGATATTTTCACTTGTTAAATAAGCCGAATGTGTACAAGCCGTGTTGCCATCCATAGGGATTTTTGGTGTGTTGCCATATTTAACTTTCATTAACACCTCCAATTAAAATTAATTATATATATTTAACACTTTTAAGAAATTTGTAAAGGGGGATAATGCCAGTTAGAGAATAGTGAATGGAAAGTTAAGAATTGTTCCCCTTTGTGTAATTATCACTATTTCTTCCTCGCCCTTTACGGGAGAGGATTGAGGTGAGGGTGAAAACGAGAGCGTAAATCGAAAATTGTAAACCGTAAATCGAAATTTAATGGTTATATTTCTATTTCTCCCCCTCCCTTAAGTTCCCTCCCGCCTGTGGAGGGAGAGTTAAAGGATATCCTCTTTGTGCAATTCGTTACAAATTCGAGAATTCGTGGTTGTTCTCTCTCGGCTGATGTCTGGCGTCTGATGTCTATTCCCCATTATGAAAACGCCAATTGCCAACGGGAACGGATAGAGAGTAGTAATATAATAAATATTGAATTGTTGTTATAATAAAATCAATTGACGCTTTTTTGCCAATATGTTATAAGTTCATTAATTATTTTATAATTTAAGGAGATTGTTTATGTGTACATCGGAATTGGAAAAGACTTATGATCCTTCTGAATATGAGGCTAGAATATACAAATTCTGGATGGATAATAATTTATTCCATTCGGAACCGGATAAAGATAAACCACCTTTTACAATAGTTATACCACCACCGAATGTAACGGATGTACTTCATATTGGACATGCTTTGAATAATACAATACAAGATATTCTGATAAGATGGAAAAAACTCGAAGGATTCAATACGGAATGGTTACCCGGTGTGGACCATGCAGGAATTGCAACACAGGTAAAGGTTGAAGAAGAGTTGGAAAAACAGGGCATGAAAAGAGAGGATATTGGAAGAGAGAAATTTCTCGAATTTGTATGGGATTGGAAACATAAGCACGGTAATGAAATTACTGACCAATTGAAAAAAATCGGTTGTTCCTGTGATTGGGAAAGAGAGCATTTTACAATGGATAAGAACCTTTCAAGGGCTGTTAAAAAAGCATTTGTTACACTTTATAAGGAGGGCTTGATTTACAAGGACAACTATATTATCAACTGGTGTCCGAGATGTCATACGGCGATTTCGGATGAGGAGGTTGACTATATAGAAGATAAGGGTCACCTATATTATATAAAGTATCCTTTAAAAAATAGTAAAGAATGTTTGACAGTTGCAACTACAAGACCTGAAACAATGTATGGAGACACAGCTGTTGCCGTAAATCCTAATGATAAAAGGTATTCTTGTTTTATTGGTAAAAATGTGATATTACCTCTGACAGCGAGGGATATCCCTATTATAGGAGATGAATATGTTGACATGGAGTTCGGTACAGGGGCATTGAAAATTACACCTGCTCATGATCCTAATGATTTTCAAATAGGTAGAAAGCATAATTTGGAAACAGTTATTGCAATAGATTTAAAAGGATTTATGACTGATAAAGCAGGGAAGTTAGAAGGTGAATCAAGGGAAAAGGCAAGAGATAGAACTATAGAGTTGCTTAGAGAGAATGGTTATTTAATAAAGGTTGAGGACTATGTTCATAGTATAGGACATTGTTACAGATGTAATACGGCTATCGAACCGTATATTTCCAACCAATGGTTTGTTAAGATGAAAAAATTGGCTGAACCTGCAATTAATGCGGTAAAGAATGAAAGTGTAAGGTTTACACCGAAACATTGGACAAAAGTATATTTACATTGGATGGATAATATTCATGATTGGTGTATATCGAGACAATTATGGTGGGGGCATCAGATCCCCGTATTTTATTGTAAGGATTGTGGTGAAACAATTGTTGAAATGGAAGAGCCCGAAAAATGCCCAAAATGTGGAAGTTCTGCTATAAGACAGGATTCTGATGTTCTTGACACATGGTTTTCTTCATGGTTATGGCCATTCTCAACATTCGGTTGGCCTGAGAAAACAGAGGATTTAAAATACTACTACCCAACGGATGTCCTTACAACCGCTTCGGAAATTATTTTTTTCTGGGTCGCAAGGATGATAATAGCTGGCGAGAAATTTATTGGTGATATACCTTTTCATGATGTCTACATTCATGGAACTGTACGAGATAATAAAGGTATAAAAATGAGCAAATCATTGGGGAATGGTATCGATCCGAGAGATATTATTGATAAATATGGTGCAGATGCTCTTAGATTCAGTATGATAGCAGTTTCAGGAAAAGGACAAGATCCTCATATCGGGTATAACACATTCGAAATCGGTAGGAATTTTGCTAATAAAACATGGAATATCGGAAGATTTATCCTCTCAAAAGATGTTAGTGTTGATAAAGTCAACCTTTTTGATGTTAATGATGTAGACAGATGGATTTTAGAAGAATTCGATATACTATCTGACAATTACAGAAAGAAAATGGCAAATTTTGATTTTCAGGAAGCTTCTATGGATGTTTATGAATTTATCTGGCATAAACTGGCTGATTGGTATATAGAATACATTAAGAAAAATAATTCAATCAATGGATTTAACATTGCCCTATCCGTTTATGAAAAAAGTTTACATCTATTGCATCCTTTTATGCCATTTATAACAGAAGTTATATATAAAAAAATACACAATGAAAATAGTACAATACTTAAATCCTCATTCCCTGAAAAATATATGATAAAGAAGTATTATGATATTGAAAAGATATTGAAGATAGTTCGTTCACTAAGAAATACAAAGTCAGAAATGGGTATAGATATTAAAAAACCGATAGATGTTCGATTATTAGTTAAAAATAGTATCGATAAAAAAACCGATTCGCTTCTAAAATCCGTTATTAAGAATTTTACTCCTGTTAATAATATAACATTTACAATGGATAGAGATAGCATCGGTAATTCAATCTGTATCCCGGTAGAAGAATTCGAGGTTTGTATTCCGATTGAGGGAAATATAGATATTGCAAAACAATTAGAAAAGATGAACATTGAAATTGATTTTTTAAAAATGGAATTGGTGAAGGTAGAGAAGCAACTTGTTAATGATTCGTTTCTCAAAAAAGCGCCCCTTGATATAATTAATTCGATTAAAGAGAAGAGAAAAAAATATACTGAAAAAGCGAATAAAATTCAAGAATATATTAAGCTTTTAAAGGAATCGAATTGAAACAAAAAATTTTAAAGGGAATAAAAATATTATTTACAATAAGTACCATTATAATAATTGTTATTATGGTATTAACGGTAAAGAAAGAAACTTTTACATATCTTGAAAAATCAAAACCTTTTTATCTCGGCCTTACTCTCCTGGCATGGTTCGGATATATGTTTTTTGACTGCTACAGGGTGCAGATTTTATCAAAAGCTCTTCATAGAAGGCTCTCTTTGATAACTGCTGCTGAGGTAATTCTTTCAGGTTTGTTTTTAGCGGGTGTAACACCTTTTCAAACAGGAGGTTTGCCCGTTCAATTATATATTTTAAAAAAGAAGAATATATCGGTAGGACAGGGAACATTAATTCTTCTATTCAGGGGGATTTTAGGTTTTGGTGTTCAATTATTACTTATCCCAATTATATTATTATCATTTCATGCATATTTGAAAAGTGCGATAATTGTAATATTACTAAGATATTTTATGGGTTTCTATATTGTGGTAATAATACTTATGATTTTTATCCTTAAGAAAACAAACACTTTTAAGAGGTTTGTCTTAAATAAAATTATTGGTTATAAAAGAAAAAGACATATTGAACATGAAATAAAAATAGAAAGACCTATCAATATTGTTTTAAATGAGATAGATGAATTTAAGGTTGGTCTTAAACTCTATTTTGCGAGAAGAAAATCATTACTATTTCTTGCATTTGTATTTACACTTTTTTCAATGTTATCATACTATTTTATGGCACCTATGTTGCTTTTTGCTCTTGGACAGGATGCTCCGATCCTACTTGCAATTGCATTCCAGGTTATACTTCAAATGGTATTGTTATTTATGCCGACTCCCGGAGCAAGTGGAATAGCAGAAGGTAGTTTCATTGCACTTTTTCAGGTTATTTGCCCTAAAGCATTACTTGGGATTTATACTCTATTATGGAGACTCTTTACATTTTATATAGGGGCTGGAATTGGTGGTTTTATTTTTATAAAAATTTTACATTTTCCTGAACCACAAGAGGAGAATGAAGAATTGAAAAGGGGAATTATAACTAATGAAAAAAAAGATAATTGATAAAAGTAAAATAAAAACTGGTATAAAGATATTTTTAGCATTAACGGTGTTATCTTTTTTGATAATTATACTGTTGACAGGTTCTAAGGAAACATTAGAAGCATTCAAAAAAATTACGGTAAGGTATTTTATTTTAACTGTGATTCTCGCATTGATATTTGCATATTTTAATGCCATAAGGATAATATATATATCAAGAACAATGGGGAAGAACTTATCGATTCTTGATTCATTATATTTTGCTCTCGGAGGGAATCTGCTTGGTGCTATTACCCCTTTTCAGTCGGGGGGTGCACCGTTTCAAATATATTTGCTTGGAAAGAGAGGATTTTCTGTTGCAGAAAGTACTGCATTAATTGTAATTCGTGGTGTATTACCAGCTTTGATTGTACCTATTGCACTACCGTTTGTAGCTTTGAAATATGCATCTTTTTTTAATTCAAGAGCGATTTCAATAATATTATTTTACCTTTTGATTTTATATCTTTCCATATTGATAATTTTTCTTCTAATATTTTTTTTACCGGGACCTTTTGAAAAATTCTTATCAAATAGGATTAAGAATCAAAAAATAAGAAATAAGATTCCTGTAATATTCAAAAGTATAAATGATTTCAAAACCACGATATTAAATTTCTTTTCAAAAGGTGGTAAAAACGCATTTTTGGCTATATTATTTACATATATATCTCTATTCGCTAATTTCCTACTTGCTCCCTCTATTTTATATACAATAGGACTTACACCTAATATAATCGATGCGACAGTTGTTCAATTTATTCTTACATATATACTTGCATTTACACCGACTCCAGGGGCAAGTGGAGCTGCGGAACTCGCAGGAGCAGCACTATTTTCAACAATATGTCCAAAACATTATATCCCTATATATATAATATACTGGAGATTTTTCTCGAACTATCTGTTTTCCATTATCGGAGCTTTTTTTCTTTTGGATTTTATAAGAAAAGATATATAGAACAGGGAAAGATAGTAAAAACAGGAAAGCCAACGCTGTAGAAATGAAGGATATTGCGTCTCTACGACCAATAAAAAATATGGTAATGGTGATTGAATTTATACACTTTAAATATTCCCTTTCTCTTCTATTCTCTCTTAGATCCTGAAATAAATTCAGGATGACACCGTAGGGGCACGATGCATTATGCCCTAATTCGTGAAATAGAAATAAATAATATTTCCACTATTCTCCTTAGTGTAATTCATTCTAAATTCATGTAATAAAGCAATAAATTATTCTATTCTCTTAGTGTAATTAGTTTTTATTTTTCTTCATCCCCTACGACTGATGTCTGGCGTCTGAAGTCTGGTTTCTATTTCTCCTTGTTCTTGAATTCGTGGTGGTTTTCTCTTTCTCTCCTCTCCACGGTTAGTATTAAAACAGATTTTCTATATCGTTAATCTCTTTGATTATTTCGCTTGAAAGTATTTCCGAACCGGTTTTTGTAACAAGAATATCATCTTCTATTCTCACACCAATTTCATCCTCCTTTACATATAATCCCGGTTCGCAGCTGATTACATCTCCTGCTTTCAAGGGTCCATTATTGAAAACATCATGAACATCTATGCCTATAGGATGACTTACGCTGTGATAGTAGTATTTACCTATATCTTTAACATCCTTGATATATTTCATTGTTTTCATCTCTTTACCAAGTAGTTTTATTGTAAATTCATTCAGCTCTTTCAATGTTATTCCAGGTTTTATTATATTTATCACAGATTTCTGGGTTTCAAGGACAGCTTTGTATATATTTTTTTGTTTTTTGTTGAATTTTCCGGATGTTGGGAATGTTCTCGATATATCGCTTGCATAGTAATTATATTCGGAACCTACATCAAAAAGAATAACACTGTTTTCTGGAATCCTTGAATTATTTTCCGAATAGTGTAAAGTTGTAGAGTTAATTCCTGAAGCTATTATTGAAATAAAAGCATTGTTTTTTGAATTGGCATATCTGAATCCATACTCTAGAGCTGCCTGTACCTGATATTCATATACTCCGGGTTTTACATATTTTATTGCATTTTTAATACCTTTATTTGTAATAGAAATTGCTTTCTTCATAAGATCTATTTCACTTTGTGATTTAGTCCGACGTAGAGAAGATATATATTGTGATACGGAATTGATGGAAACGCAGGGGAATTTATCTTTTAGTTCCTTTACCAATACATATTCCTTTCCCAATATTTTTATATCTTCATTAGGAAAATAAAGATATAAATTATCGGAATACCTTAGATAGAAATATAACATATCTTTGAATTTGGTGTTCGGTATAACATCGTCAAATAAGTAATCCCTTTTAATGTCTTTAAAATCGGGTCTTTTTCCAATCCAAAGTTCCAATGTCGGATCATTTTCCTCAGTGGCTAATATTGACTTCGTAGATTTGCCATTTTTAATTAGGAGTAAAGAAGATTTATCAAGTTTAAATCCTGTCATATATATAAAATTACTGTCCTGTCTATATGGTGTTAGGTTAGATGGTGAGTTTATATTTGATAGGAATATGACAATTGATCTGTCTGGAAGTTTCCTTAATAAATTATCTCTTCTCTTTTTATATTCATTAGATGGAATTCCTAATATCCTCATAATAACTCCTTTTGTTTACTTGTATATGAAGCTGATTGGCATTGTCGTTTTTATTGACAATAAAATTGTTAGGTTGGGGCTATAGTTAAGATTGATATATCCGATTTGCGAACCACTGCCTGTAAGGTTGTAAATTAAATCTATTCCAGGTGTTATATAAACAATTTTATCATATATATATAACTTATATTTAAGATTTAATCCTACATCGATTAATATATCAGTATTTAAATCGATATCATTCAGGTCCGTTATTGTCAATGTCCTTGAGTTTCTTATTCGGCTAAAATATTTACCATCGACTCCATAATTGATCATTAAACCAAATAAAATTTCCGGATATACATTCTTATATAATCCTAAATTATAAATGCCGAACAGTTTGGTTGACAGGTTTGAAATATGTAATTGATAATCAATAGTTTGACTCATAATTCTGTCACTGAAAGTATAATTATATCCCGTGTATGAAATTTGAATACCGGACTCAATATTATCCGTAATCGGGAAAGAAGCCAGAATTCCCGAACCAAAACCATTCCCTATAGCTCTGCTACCGGAAACAGCTGATACATTTGCAAAGTTAGTTGTGTTATTAAAAATAATACCAGTGTTAAATGTGTAGGCATTTATTGATATAGCAAAACATATGAGGAAAGCAATAAAGATTAAGGTTTTTTTCATATTACCTCCTATTGGAATATTTATATCAGAAATAGAAAATTAATTCAATAGAAAATAAAGAGGGGTAGGTTTTTGAAGACTTTATTTTTTTATTGCACTTGAATTTTAAACACATATCAAATATAATGTATTTATGAAAAGAATAATATATCTTTCATTTATTATTGTTATATTATTTTCCTTTATGTGCAGTAAAAAAGAGAGTTTTGCAAGTTTTGTAAAAAATAAAAATGTTTTATCAAAAGCTATTGTTTTGAATTATCCGGAAAGTGATTATCCCAAAACAATATACGGATTTAAATCTTATAATATTATTAGAAAAAGATACCTATTCGAAATTCCGCTTAAAATGAGGAAATATGGGATTAAGGATGGTGATAGTATCAGTGTGATAGACGAGATTAAATTTAAGATACAGAGTAACAGGTATCATTTCTATCTTGTTGAGAAAGACAGTAAGTATGTCTATATAGATGGTAGATGTATTAAGAGATAATAGACGCCAGACATCAGACTTTAGACGCCAGACATCAGCCGAGAAGGGAAGGGAGAGATCCACCACGAATTCTCGAATTTATAACGAATTACACTAAGAGAGGGGAATAATTTTTATATTGATTTCACAAATTTGTAGCGAATTACGCGATGAGAATAGGGCAGACACAGGGGTCTGCCCCTACAATTTCACGAATTGAAAACTAATTGCACGAATAATGGGGAATAGACATCAGACATCAGACGCCAGACATCAGACGAGAGGGGAAGGGCGAAGAAGAATGAATTACACTAACCGAGAAAGGGATAATTTTTTACCTTGATTCCACGGATTAGGAACGATGCATCGTTTCCCTACAATGTCATCCTGAATTTATTTCAGGATCTGTTATGAGATGCTGAAACGAGTTCAGCATGACAGGAAAATGAAGTGCCAGAAGGCGAGGAAGTTAGGGAGGAACAACCACGGATTCACTAAAGTATAGTAACAAGTAGCAAGTTGCAAGTAGAGAAAGGAGAGAAAATTACGAATTACACAAAGGAGAACAATTTTTAACTTTCCCTCCACAGGCGGGAGGGAATTGAAGGGAGGGGGTATTTTCACGAATTATAACGAATAATTATCTGCCCCTACGATTATCAAATTTCTATTTACTATTTCCTATTCTCTATCCGTTCCCGTTGGCGATTGCCATTCCCGTTAGCACCCTCACCTCAATCCTCTCCCTGCCTACGCCAAGGCTTCGGCAGGCAGGCCATCAAGGGTGAGGAAGTAAAAGAGAGAACAGCCATGTCATTGCGAACGAAGTGAAACAATCCCTCAAGAGTAAATATATAGATTACTTCGCTTGCCCGTGCATTACACGCAGACAGGTCGTTCCACTTCTCGCAATGACAATTTCACCAATTTAAACTTTTTACTTGTAAAGAGATTAATCTTCTGCTATAATCCGTTTATGAATATTAAATTAGATAAAGATCTGATTCCTGTAACTATTTACACAGACATGTCTATAAAGATTCAAGGATTTGTACATGTAATTAAAACATCAAGATTAAGTGATATGTTAAAATCATCGTTTGGAAAATCTGAATTTATACCTGTCACCGAATGCAATCTTTTTGATATAAGAACAAATAAGAATTCAAAAGTAGATTTTTTGCTTTTAAACAGGGATCATATTGTTATTATTTACGAAAATAAAGGGTAATTTTTAAATCCAGAGGTTAATTATGAAGAGTTTATTGAAAACTATAATCGTATTATTGTTATTTTTTCCATCATTATTGTTATCATCTGACCGGTATTGGGTATATTTCAAGGATAAAAATATTAATAGTAATTTTGAAATAGTAGAAAAGCTATCTGAATTATATCAGTATTCGGATACTCACTTAATCTGGCGAAGGGAAAAGATAAACTTATACAAACCCTTTGATAAAAGTGATATAAATGTCTCACAAAAATATATAGACATGATCGAAAGCAATGGATATAAAGTCATTAGAAAATCAAGGTGGCTTAATGCTGTGAGTGTTGAATCAGAAAATATGGGTATTTATAATCTTCAAAATATGGATTTTATTGCCAAAATTTCACCTGTTAGAAAAATGAGTGTTAAAAGGGGTAAAATGAATTATAAAAGCAAGGATAATTCGGTGAGTGAAGCTATAAATGTAAACTGGGATTATGATTATACAATGAATGAGAATCAAATAACGAAATTGAATATTCCTCCTATACATCAGATGGGTTTTACGGGAGCAGGTATTAGAATTGGTATATTTGATTCGGGATTCGAAACAACCCATGAATGTTTACAAGCGATTACTCAGAATATAATTGCCAAACGGGATTTCCTTTCTGCGGATTATGATACGATTGTTGCTTATGATCCTGCTCAGGATTCAATAATAGCAGTTGAGCATGGTACGGCAATGTTATCGATTATTGCCGGATTTCTCAGGGGTATGTATCAGGGACCTGCATTTGCATCCAAACTGATTCTTGCCAAAGTAGAGGATGTGGGTGTAGAAGATACAATTGAAGAAGATAATTGGATTGCAGCTTGTGAATGGGCGGATAGTCTCGGGGTTGATATTGTTTCAAGTTCGGTAGGGTATAGTGATTGGTACACTTCGGAAGAAATGAATGGTGATAGTACTCCTGTAACAAAGGTTGCGGATATAGCTGCCTCCAAAGGCATTTTGGTTGTACAGGCAATTGGAAATAAAAGCACTTCAAGTATTATGATAGCCCCTTCTGACGGTGATAGCGTATTAACGGTAGGAGCAACAAACTTTGATGATAATTATTACAGTGCGATAAGTATTGCCGGACCGACTGCCGACGGAAGAATAAAACCTGACATAGCAACATTAGGACAGGAGGTAGTTGTTGCTGCAAGTAAGGCATTTACATATTTCGATACAACGGGAACCCCTGTTGATATTGATCCTGACACCATATATTTAACATCCGAAGGTACTTCGGGTGCCGCAGCAATGATAGCAGGTGCCGCAGCTCTTTTGCTACAGTCCCATCCCGAATGGAGTCCTGTTCAAATTAAAAATGCTTTAGCAGGATATGCTTCCAATATCGTTTCCCCTGATAATGAAATAGGAGCGGGAATCCCTGATCTGTATAAATCATATAATCTCGGGGCTGGTAATTTGAATGGGTGGAAAGTTGTTATAGGAGCAGATACAATAGCACTTAATGGTTTGAATATCGATGAAGGGGGTGCTAACATATTGAGTAATGTACCTTCACTAAATAATTTGGTATTGCATTTTACCGGTGTTGATACAACAAATGTCGTATATTCGAAATTGGATTCGAACTTAGTAATATCGGATGGTCTCGAGTTGAAATTGATTGATTATACGGGTATGATTGTCGATTCATTTACATTTAATAGCGATACGATTCTATATAAAGATGCTGAAAATATGAGGATGGTTGGCATATTGCCGGGGAATCTGAATTATCCGGCGGGGATATTTATTACACTTGTCGGGAATTCCAATGATGACTTTTATGACTTTATAAAGATTTGCAATAATTTTACCGGGCACATCCCCGATACAATCGATACGGAATCTGACAATATTATTGGGAATATATATCCGAATCCCATTTCTATAAGTGGAAACGGTGAACTTGTAATACCATTTTATATGGGACATGCATCATTAGTTAGATTTTTTGTTTATAGTACCACAGGAAAGAAAATATACGAAGAGGAGATCGGAGAATTAAAACCGGGAAGATATGATAGTTATAAAGGGGCTATTCACTGGAATTTGGCAGACAGAAACAATAATCATGTAAAACCCGGTATATATTTTATCATTGTAAATGACGGTTTTCACAATAGCATTAAGAAGGTTGCGATTGTTGACTGATGAAAAGGATATTAATACTTCTGTTCTTATTGCCATCTTGCTTGTTTTCCTTTGATAGTAATAATTTCAAAATTTATACGAAAATAGGTTATTCAACTACACCTTCTTCGGACTTCTTTGACAACGGTAGATTTTCCCTCTATTCACTTAGAGCAAAATATTCTGATAATATTGCAAACGATCTACGCATTGTTACACAGTGTGAATTTACCCAATTCGAAGGTGATACATTATTCCCTTATGTAAAATATACGGATTTCAGATTTAATCTACTTGATGCGGTCTTTCTCTATAATGCCAAAATTCTTGATATGAGTTTTGGGAGATTTATACCATCTTTTTCATATTCCCTTCCCAGATCCGTCGTTAATAATCCAATGATGCATTATCCTGTTTTTAACAATTATTTTTTGAATAACAGAATTAACGGGATGGAAGTTGGCTTCGATGTTCCGTTTGGTAATAATTCATTTAGAATCAATGCAATTGTCGGAGAAAATCAATCCAAATTCAAATTATTTTCATCTGCTTTGAATGTGAATGAAATATTTAAAATATCGGCTTATGGCGGGAATAAAGATACAATCTGGAATATTTCTTCGGATGGTTATAATGTGTTCGGAGGATTCACATTTATAAATTTGTATTTTCTGAATTTCTTATTTGAAATCCAATATAATAGTTTGGCAAATGGCTCGTTTATTTCATACAATTTATCAGGCAATATCAATATTTCCGGATTTAACACATCCATTATTTATGATCAATACGATACCAAAAAATTGATTTGTTTTTCGATGAGTTATTGGATAATCGAAAAACGGTTTGACATATCATCGAAGTATGAGTTAGATTTAAATAGTAAGGATAGTAAATATTACATTGTAATGGAAGGTATTATATAATGAAAGATAAAAGTGAAATTATAAGGAATTTTTCAGAAAGTTCGATTGAAATATTCAATGAAGCAAAGAATATTTCTTTGCAATATAGAGGAAGGATGGATTCATATCATCTTTTATGGGCATTCTTGAAAAAAGAAAATAATTTTTTAAGATATATATTACCAGCCCATACTATTATAAAGATGATAAAAGATAAAGGGAATTTCAAGAAGGAATCTACAAGTAATATTTTAGTTGTTACAAAAGAGATTCAGAAGGTACTTAAAGTTGCCGTAAAGATCAGAGATAAGAATAGGAATAAAAAAGTTACACCTCCGGAATTGTTCAGTGCATTGATTAAGGAGAATAACATAAAGGAATTACTAAAAGACTATGGAGATAAAATTAATAAATTTGAAATGGAAATGATTAAAATCGGATATGATGAGAGAAAATATAACATTATTAAATCTCTTAATCTCTTAGATAAATATGCTAAAAGGACAATACCCGGGCAATCCGAAGCTTGTAAAAAAATAATGAGCATATTAAGAATGGTAAAACTGGGATTGGACTTGAAACCGGAAAGACCTGATGGTGTTTTTCTGTTTGTAGGTCCGATAGGGACCGGTAAATATTCAATGGCAAAAGCAATTGCAAAATATTTCTCGGAGAACGAATTTAATTTATTGAATATAGATATGGATCTTTATCAGGATGCATGGGATTTTGATAAGTTCTTGAATCTATTATCACAGAATATTAAGGACAAAAGAAATGCAAGTGACTCCGGAGGAGTGGTTGTCTTCAATAAAATAGATCTTGCTCATCCCTCAATTGCGAATTTTCTATCCGATGCTTTAAATAAGGGGAGTTTTGCAGGTAGTGACGGTGATAATCATAGTTTTTCAAAAAACACGATTATATTTATACCATCGGACAAATTATCTGAAAAACATGATAATATTGGATTTATCAAATCTGTAAAATCTTCCGATGAAAATTATCTTAGAGGTATACAACGATCTATTTTGACATGTATCGATGATATAATACCGTTTGAAAAATTAAAATTGAAGCACCTTGAAAAGGTAGCCAGATCGAATATAATGACTGTAATTAATCGAATATCAAAGGAATATAATATTCATATTGACTTTTCCGACGATGTATTAGAGTATATTGCAGCAGAAGCAATAAAAATGGAAAGAGGCAGGAGAGAGGTAAACAAACTTATCGATGATTATATTTCTCTTCCTATAGTTAATTTATTTGTTGAGAAAGGTGTGTCCAATATTCTGATATCTATGAAACATAATAAAGTGTCAATAGTTGATAGGTCGTCAAATGGGAAAAAATAGTGAATTCGAAAAGTTAAGAAATGAAATATTGGAAATTCTTTCCGAGGGGAAGAAGGCGGAGGAAATAGAAAAGTTTATTTTTATCCATGATAATGGGGAAATAGGTACATTTTTTGATAAAAGCATTGTCAATATCAATGTTATTAATTCCAAAGATAATACATTTATTATAGATATCTATGCAAATCTGATTTTTAATGTTACAATAGTTGAGAAATTGCTGGGATATTTACTCACATTAAACAGTAAAAGTCTAACAGGAGCATTCAATCTTATTATAAATGAAAAAGAAAGTAATCTTGGCATTGTTTCCTTTTCTTATGCTTTTATGATTAAAAATATCGATAGAGAAATCTTTTTAAAATCATTTTTTACGGTAGGAGAAATCGCTAACTATTATGCAAAAGAGATACAAGCAAAATTCGGCGGTTTAACGATTAATGAATATATCAAAAGAGAAGATATACCTACTTCACAAAAGAAGATAAAGGACAAAAATAAGGGAGAGCAAAAAAGAGAGGAATCATCAAAAATCAAGGAGCTCTGGGAATAAATCCTTTAAAAATTTCATCATTTTTTTATAATGAGACCCTTTCCAATATATTCTTCCACATTTTGGGCATTTCTTAAATTCGGTAAATGAGTTCCTTATATATTTATTTAGATATTTTATATCATTTTCATTGGCAATAATAAGATCTTCATTACAAATAGAACATTTCGAAAATGGTTTTGTATACTGTACGATATTAAATGCCTTATTAATTTTCAATAATCTATTCGGGAGAGTATCATGTTCCAACAAAAATACATCCTTTAATTGTGTGTTAGATGATATAAAAATCCTGCTTTTATCTCTTTTGATATATCTTTTATATTCTGTATCATATCCTAAAATACGAAGCCATTTTACTATATCATAGAGCATTTTATCACAGGAGAATCTATTATTCATAATCATCTATCTCCTTTAATATATTGTCAAAGCAAATATATAGTTTCCAATTCAAATTCTCAATCTTTGATTTCTTTTCGATTAATTTATTCAGCTTGTTATGATCTGAATTTACTTCTGGTTTTAGAAATTCACTATTGATTATTCCAAGTTTTTGATCATTGGCGAGAATCTCGTTTTCAAGATTTCTTAATTGTACTTTTAAGGATCTGAGAATTTTCTTCGTATTGTGCTTTTTAGAACCCCGTTTTTTAACAGGCTTCGAATATTTTAATATCTCTTCGAATAAATCCTCTATCTTATCGACAGAATACTGTTTTATTTTTGATTCCTTTATCAGTAAAACATCGGTAGATATATTTTTAAGTAAATCCCTGTCATGAGAAGAGAAAATTATTGTCCCATCGTAGGATTTTAACATATCATTAAGATATTTAACGGATTGAATATCAAGATGATTGGTAGGTTCGTCTAAAATAATAACATTTGGCTTTTTAAGTGTTAATTTAAGAATGGTAAATTTTGCCCTTTCTCCTCCGCTAAGTTCACTCCATTTTTTAAAAACATCATTTTTGTAAAAGCCGGCAAGAGCAAGCTTCGATCTCGCTTCTTCTAATGTAATGTAATCTATACTATTTAGAAGCAATTCAATGATAGTGTAATTCGGATTGTCTATATTCAATTCCTGATTAAAATATCCCATTGACACATTATTACCTTTAATTATTTTTCCACTATTTGGTATAAGCTCTCCAATCAGCAATCTTAAGAATGTGCTTTTTCCGGAACCGTTTCTGCCAATAATAGCTAATTTTTGTTCGTTTCTTATCAGAAGAGAAAAGTTATTAATAATTTGTTTATCTCCGAAAAAGAACGAAAGGTTTTCTATCCTGAATATCTCGTTTCCACTACTGAATGTATCATTCCATTTGAAATTAGGTATATTCTCCCTGTTGTGAAGGTTGATTCGCTCGATATTTTCAAGTGTTTTTCTTCGAGATTGTGCCTGTTTCGTTTTTTGCCCTGATATGTTTTTTCTAATGAATGCTTCTGTTTTTTTTATATAAGCATCCTGTTGTACTTTTAGCTCCTTTTCTCTTTTGAGTTCCGCATTTAACTGATTCTCAAATTGATTATAATTACCATTATATTTTTTTATTCCCTTGTTATTTATATAAAGAATTTTGTCTATACAGTTATTTAAAAAGCGTCTGTCATGGCTTACTATAATATATGAACCTTTATAAGATTTTAAAAAATTCTCAAGAAAAACAATACCTTCAATATCAAGATGATTCGTAGGCTCATCGAGAAGGATAGTGTCCGGTTTACTAAGTAGTATTTTAGCAAGTAAAACACGACTCTTTTCTCCACCACTTAAGCTTCCCAATTTTCTTGTCTTCATATCATCGTTTATGTTAAAGTAAAATGATATTTTACCAATCTTTGTATTTATTAAATCACCTTCCAAATATTCGAATTCTTCAATTAATTTTCTTGCTGCTTCGGGATTGTTTTCATTTTCGATTTTTTCTTCCAATGTAATGAGATAATCAAAACTGCTCTTTAGATATTCCTCTACAATAATATTCTCTTCGAATTCCGGAATTTGAGGAAGATAACCAATATTTAATTTATCGATACCCGTTACCATACCGCTATCGAAATATTCCCTGGCTGAGATAATATTCAACAGTGTTGATTTACCGGAACCATTATCTCCTATTAGTCCTATATGATTGCCGGATTCAAATGTAAATTCAATATTATTGAATATTAATTTTTCACCGAATGATTTGGTAAGATTCGTAATGCTAATCATATGTGGAATATATCAAAAAATGTTTTATCTATCAAGTGCGTATTTACATATATATTACAAGGAAGGGGGAGAATAAACACAGAATGAGAGATCCACCACGAATTCTCGAATGATGGGGAATAGACATCAGACGCCAGACATCAACCGAGAAGGGAAGGGAGAGATTCACCACGAATTCTCGAATTTGTAACGAATTGCACTAAGAGAGAGGATAATTTATTGCTTTAATTTCACTAATTAATACAAATTACACAAAGTGAGAGATAACAGATGGAAAGGGAAAACCACCGCTAATGCACAAATTTATAACGAATTACACGAATGATGGGGAATAGACACCAGACATCAGACGACAGACATCATCCGAGAAGGATGGAGAATTAAATACAAATTGCACAAAGAGGATATCCTTTCACTTTCCCTCCACAGGCGGGAGGGAACTGAAGGGAGGGGGAGAAATAGAAATATAACCATTAAATTTCGATTTACGGTTAACAATTTAAACCTTTTGCTATTGGCTCTTCCTACTTGAATATTTATTGCAAACTTCTTGCAATAAATATTCAAATATGATAATATCCTTCATTGGAGGATTCGGTATGTGTGGATTTTTTGGTATTATTTTTGACAAAAACAATGATAACCTCGGTAAGATTCTAAACAAAGCAGGGGAGAGGTTAAGTTATAGAGGATATGATACGGCAGGTATTGCCATATTTAATAAAGAAGGGGGATATGAGATATTAAAGGATGTGGGAACAATCGAAGATGTATCTAAACAATATGATTATTTAAGTAAAGGCGGGTATAAAGGGATAATACAGCTTAGATGGGCTACATTCGGTTCTCCTTCGAAAAATAATTCTCAACCGCACATAGATTGTAAAAAGAGAATAATTGGAGCTCATAACGGTAATATTATAAATACTCATCTCCTGATATCGGAACTTAGGAATAATGGGCATAATCTAAAAGGGACTAATGATGGAGAAATGATTATACATATTCTTGAAGAAGAGATGGAAAAATCCGATAATATGGAAAATGCAATTATTAAAACAAACATAAGGTTACGCGGTGATTATGCATATATTGTTACCGAGATAGAAAGAGAAAGAATGTATGCCGTTAAGAAAGGTTCTTCACTGTTTTTAGGAAAAGCTGACGGTTATATATGTTTATCCAGTGATCTGATTTCAATCCTTGATCATACGGATTTAGTTCTGCCAATTCTTGACAATGAATTCGTAGAATTTACATCCGATTCATATAAAATAAAATCATTAATAGATGGAAATGAGATTCATAGAAAACCGGAAATAAATGAACTTGATGTTGAAGATATAAAACTTGGCAATTACAGACATTTTATGGAGAAAGAGATAAATGAAACTCCGGAAAAATTCAAACATCTTATAGGTGTTATTAAAGAACACGATGAATACAATAAAGCAATCGATGTTTTAATGAAAGCTAATAATATATATATGATTGGTTCGGGGACGAGTTATCATGCAGCAAGACTCGGCACATACTATTTTTCAAAATTAAACGGTGTGAATACAAATGCTACATTTGCATCGGATTTTGTTGAGAGGTATGGGAATTGTCTCGAAGACGGAGATGTTCTTATAGCAGTTTCCCAAAGCGGGGAAACAAAGGATGTTAAAAACGGTGTGGATTATTTTAAAAAGAATGTTAAAGGTACTGTGATAGGTGTTGTAAATGTACTCGGTTCTACACTTGCATATAGTGCGGATATTGTTTTACCTACCGTATCGGATATTGAAATAAGTGTACCTGCTACAAAAACATTTATTAATCAATGCGGTGTTTTTCTCTATCTGGCTTTAAAATATAAGGGGAGTGGTGATATTTCCGATCTTGAGATGATGCCTGAAATGTTATCTCAATTTATAGATATTGAACAATCAAGGATTGATAGTCTTGCGGAAGAACTCAAAGATATTACTGATATACACATACTCGGATATGGGATTATGTATCCGATAGCAATGGAGGGAGCTTTAAAAATGAAAGAGGTTATGTATATTCATGCCGAAGGTATGTACTCCTCTGAATTTAAGCATGGACCTCTTGCAATTGTTTATGATCGGTATCCGATTATTTTTTTATCGACTCTGGAAGACAAGGATATGATTATTTCCCACATTAATGAGGTTAAAACAAGACTTGGTAAGATTATAACATTTGCTCCGCATGACAGTGATCTGGAAGAGATCAGTGATGTATTTATACCTCTCGATGATGCAAATTATTTCTCATCGCCTATTCTCGCTGGAATCGGTTTACAATTATTATCCTATCTTATGGGAATTAAAAGCGGAAAAAACCCCGATAAACCGAGGAATATCTCGAAAACAATAACGGTAGATTAATTAAATCTCTCTCTTTAACCAATGTTTTTTTCTATACCAGAAATAAAGAATTATAAATTCAGCTGCTACGGAAATATCTATTGCAATCCATATTCCCATTGTTTTAAAACAAAATACAGATGTCAGTAATGCTGCTATGCCAAGTTTTACAAACCAGTTTGAAATAATCGATGTAATCATAGAGGGTTTTGTATCGCCTGACCCCATAAATGCACTGTTGAACATCATATTTACTGCTACTATTAAAATTATTGGTGAGATTATTCTTAAATAATTTGATCCTATTCTAACAACCTCAGGATCCGAGTTGAAAATTCTGATTATATATGTTGCAAATACGAAATATATAATCGAAAAGAAAATTTGAATAATAAAACCCAAATTGATTGAAGTTCTAACGGCTTTAACAGCATCTCTATGATTCCCACTGCCAATACTTTGTCCTACAAGAATAGCTGTTGCACTTGCAAATCCATTCAAGTAGATAAACATCAAACCAAGACTATTTACACCGATACCAAATGCGGCAATGGCTGATGTCCCGTAGATTGCAACAATTCTATATAAAAGAGTACCTGTAAGAGGCCTTGTAATCCCTTGCATGGAAGCAGGTATTCCGACTCTGACAATTCTTAAAATCCATTTTGTAGATAATTTTACTTTCTTGATTAATTCGATTGATATTATATCTTTTTTTATAAGTATGATAATTGATATTACAAGGGCAATGAAATTCGATATAACACTTGCAATTGCAGCTCCTTTTACTCCTGATTGCGGAAAAGACAGAAGTCCGAATATGAGTATCGGATCAAGTATAATATTAATTACATTGGCAATTATACCCATATACATTGCAGTCAATGTATCACCTAATGCATAATACATTGAATTTGTAACCATAAAGGGGATTAAGAAAAACAAACCGATGAACATAATCCTCAAATAATCCGACGATATTGCAATTAATGCCGGTTCAGGTTTAAAAACAGATATAATATTTGATGTTAAAGGGTATAATACAACAAATAATAAACCTGAAAGAATGAACGATGCAAGAAATGAGTGAATTATAACATTTTCAATTCCAACAGGATCATCTTTCCCCTTGAATCTTGCAATAAGTGCAAGTGTTCCGGCTGAAACAATCAGGGAGAGGGGGTAGATTATACCCATAATCGAACCTGCAATAGAAACAGAGGCAATTTCCAACTTACCAAGTTTTCCTATCCAGAACATATCAATCGTGACAAGTGTTGTACTGAGTAGAGCACTTATCATCACAGGCCATGCAAGATTTAGAATTTGTCTCTTTTTCATTGGAATATATTAATGGAAAGGGGAATTTATGTCAAATAAATATGCATAAAAGTTGAAAGTGAGAAGTGTAGAAACCGTAAATTGTAAAGAAAATTGTGAGCAGTGAAGAAAATTGTGAGTAGTTGTTAGACATAGAATAACAATGGATTATACGAAGGGGATATCCTTTAACTTTCCCTCCACAGGCGGGAGGGAACTGAAGGGAGGGGGAAAATGAGAAATATAACCATTAAATTTCGATTTACGGTTTACAATTTACGCTCTCGTTTTCACCCTCACCTAAATCCTCTCCCGTAAAGGGCGAGGAAGGAATAGTGGGAATATTACCAGAAAGGGAGTACTTTTTAACTTTCCCTCCACAGGCGGGAGGGAATAGAAGGGAGGGGGAAAAATAGAAATATAACCATTAAATTTCGATTTACAATTTCCGATTTACGCTCTCGTTTTCACCCTCACCTTAATCCTCTCCCGTCGAGGGCGAGGAAGGAATAGTGGGAATATTACCAGAAAGGGAGTACTTTTTAACTTTCCCTCCACAGGCGGGAGGGAACTGAAGGGAGGGGGATATAACCACGAATTCACGAATTTATAACGAATTGCACGAATAAGGAGAAATAGACATCAGACTTCAGACGCCAGACATCAGCCGAGAGGGGAAGGGGGAAGAAGAATGAATTACACTAACAGAAAAGGAAATAATTTTAAACTTTAATTTCACGAATTAAGAACGATGCATCGTTTCCCTACAATGTCATCCTGAATCCTGACCTGCGTCAGGACAGGTTTATTTCAGGATCTGTTATGAGATGCTGTACCAATACTGAATCAAGTTCAGCACAGGGCCCAGCATAACAAAAAAAAATAGGGCAGACACAGGGGTCTGCCCCTATATTTCACCAATTCACAATTTACGCCGATAAAATTGTTACTTGCTATTTTATTATTGACACATATAATCCATTATGCTATTATTTCACGAATTTAAAAGGAGTAGTTATGAGAAAACTTTCCATATTTATATTGCTATTTGTGTCTTTAATATCTTTTATATTTGGAGAACAATTAGATTTGTCAAAATATACTTCCTCTAATTTAAGTGAAATACAGAAAGCTCTTAAATCTCAGGGGCAATTGGAAGCATATACGGAGGATTCGCTATTGGCTATTGATACTACTATAGCTGAATCTATTAAATTACAAGTCATAGAGTCAGTTGTTGAGAGTATATATAATAGTAAAAATTACAATTTCTTACTCCCCGATTCTCAAATAATATTTCAATTCGGGTATGATAATTTTAAACATGTTACGGCATCTGAAATGTACTCGAGTATGCATACGGATTATAACTATATAATTGGTCCCGGTGACAATATAGTAGTAAGTATTTCGGGTGAATTAGTCTTACAACAGACAATTATCGTAGACAAGAATGGTAGGATATTTATTGAAAATATCGGAGATCTGAATGTTTGGGGAAAGAATTTAACAAATATCAAAAGAGATATAACAAATGCAGTGAATAAAAAATATAGTAATATAAATGTAAATGTAACGCTCGGTCAATTAAGGAATATACAGGTATATGTAGTAGGAGAGGTTGTTAGACCCGGCATTTATAATGTATCAGCTATGATGTCTCCTTTGCAGCTTGTATATATAGCCGGAGGAATAAAGAAAACAGGTAGTTTAAGGAATATTAAATTAATATCACAGAAACGGTATACGCTTGATTATTACAGATTGATTATGAAGGGTGTAAAATATAACGATATATTTATGAATTCAGGTGATATTATATATATACCTCCAATAGGCAAGACTATTGCTTTTATGGGTGCTGTTAAAACACCTGGGATTTATGAGATTAAGAAGAATGAATCGATCAATACTCTTTTGGGTTATGCAGGTGGAATTTTACCCGTAGGAGACAAAACTCATTTGCAATTGGTCACATACATAAATAGCAAGAGGATAACAAAGGATTATATTACAAAAACACATAGTAAATTGTTGTCAAAGATTAGAAATGTTAAATGTAATGATGGTGATATAGTTTCAATCCCTATTGCATACAGCAGGATACATAAATATGTAAAGATATATGGTGAGATTAAACAGCCAGGCAAATATGCATTTGTAAAAAATATGAATATTACGGAATTAATAAAGAAATCAGGTGGATTTACAAAAGATTCATATATGGAAAATGGTTTCATTTTTAGATATATAGATAAAATCAGGGATACAATATTCAGTTTCACTCCGGGTGACTATATAGATAAAAAACTAAATATTGAACTAAAAGAGTGGGATAGTGTATATATTTTCAGTTCTGAAGAGATATTACCAAGTGATTCGGTATTTATATATGGAGCTGTTAAAAATCCAGGTACTTATTTATTTCATAAAAATATTAGTTTGGAAAACTTAATATTTATATCCGGGGGATACCTGAGAGAAGCAAATGAGGATTCCTGTGAATTATATAAAACAATCGAAAAAAGTATAAAATACATTAATCTCAGAGATTCCATAGACATTAATGTTAAACTGTCACCATTTGATGTTGTAAATATTAAATATGATAGGAATAAAGAGAGACTAAAAACGGTAGTTGTTACCGGGAATGTTAAATATCCGGGTATTTATGCATTTAAGGATGGAGAAACACTTAATTCATTAATTAAAAGATCCGGTGGTTTTACTAACAATGCATTTAAAGAAGGTGTTGTATTTATAAGAAAGTCTGTTTCCATACTCGGAAATAAAGCGAGATTAGATCTTGTGAATTCATTGAATATAAAATTATTGGAAGAGCAAACTTCTATGACTACAACCGGGGAAATGACTGCCGAGGATTTGAAATTGAGAATGCAGATGCTCCAGCAGAAGAAAAGTCTTATATGGGTAGTATCGAATATTAAAACACCCGGTAGAGTGGTAATAGATATAGATGATGAAAGGGATATCAATATATCCTTGGAAGACGGGGATTCTATATATGTTCCCGAGATGAATAACACCGTCCAAATAGTGGGGGCGGTATATAATCCCGCTGCTCTTATATATAACAAAGGAAAATCCATTCATTACTATTTAAATCAAGTAGGAGGGCTTAAGGGTTCGGCAGACAGAAGAAATATGTATATTCTAAGAGCTTCAGGGATCGTAGATAAAAATATGAGAAAAGTAACGAGAGGGGATGCAATTATTATACCTGAGAAGTTTGTAGTAAGTACTGACTGGAGACCGATTATAAAGGACATTGTAACAATCGTCTCACAACTTGCCATAGCAACTGTAAGTATTTACAGTATAATAAAATAGTGGTAGGAGGGAAATATGACTAAAGATGAATATATTAGCTTTAAACACTTTTGGAAAGTAGTTAAATATAAGAAATACCAAATACTAATAATTTCTGTAAGTATGGCATTGATTACACTAATAGTAAGTTTATTTATTCCTCCAAGATATAGAGCAGAAACTGTATTAATGATGCCTGAAACAGCTTCAGGAGAATCTGGAATGTCTAGTGCTTTGGGATTATTAAGCCCTCAACTATTAGCATCAAAAGGTATATCATCCCAGGTGATTAAAGCGATGCTTGAGAGTAAAAATTGCCGTGATAATATTGTAAAGAAATACAACCTAATAAAGGTATATAGAGTTAAAAATGTAAAAGATGCTATTGAATTATTAGGTAAAAGAACAAAAATTGGGATTTTTAACTTAACAGGTGAGTTTAAAATACAGGTGGAAGATACTGATCCTGAAAGATCAGCAATAATTGCAAATTATTATATTAATATGATTGATACTATGAATTCTAAAATAAAAATTACTACTCAATATCCTATTATGAAAGTAATAGATAAAGCATCAATACCTACAAAAAAGGTATTTCCAAAAATCAAATTAAATATAATTATTACATTTTTAATTTCTGTTCTTCTTACATCATCCTCTTATGTTTTATCATCAAAAATTGAATAAATATAATACACTATTATTTTTCATTTTTATACTGGTATTTACAAGTATAATTCTACCAATGATTGAATTCAAATACTCAATATTTTTATTGTTAGCTATATTATCCATATATTTCATAATACATTTTTCTAAAGATATATGGATTCTAATTGTAATAGTATTATTTTTAGGGCAATTATTTCCATATGATTATCATTTTAGTAAATATATTGTATTTCATCGAGGTGGTATTTACCCAGGTTTTATAATTTCACCAATTCATATTTCCTTATTTATTAGTATTGTGATTCTGCTGTTATTTTGCTATAAAAGATTTAAGTATAATTTTAAAGTTGACAAATCAATTTTTATATGGATTGTATTTACAATATATTGTTTTTTAATATCATTTATTAATGCAACTAGTATTAAAGCATCATTTTATGAAATGATTAGAATGTTATTAGTTGGTTTATTATCTATTATAACATATAGTACTATTTATAAAGAAAAACATCTATATATCGTAATTAGAATGATAGGAATAATAATTATTGCAGAGTGTGTAATTGTTTTTTTACAGCAATTTGGATTACTCCCACATAATCTTTTATTCGGAGATATTTCAAAAACAAATATAAAAAGTATTATTCAGCTTTTTATAAGACCTCCAGGAACATTAAGACATCCAAATATATTAGCTATATTTCTTGCTTTATATATTCCAATTTATTTGACATTAAGTTTAGTTGAAACAGACAATAAAAGGAAATTGTTTTTTATAACTGTTTTATCATTTTCATTCCTTGCTTTACTACTTACATTAGGAAGGAGTGCAATAGTTGGGACTATAATGGGATCTATATTTAGTCTCTTTTTAATTAGTAAGTACTTAAAAAAGCATTTACCATCAAAGAAGTTTATAATTTCAGGTTTAACAATAATTATTACTATTGTAGCAACTATAACAACAATTTTCTCCCAGTTAATCTATCTTCGCTTTTTTGCATTTGGTAATGTGACAGCAGAAGGGAGACTAAGTCAATATAAAAATGCAATATTTATAATAAAAAATTATTTTCTATGCGGAGTAGGATTGAATAATTACAATTCAGCAATGATTATGAATGATGTAAGTGGTGTAGCTGGAGTTCAACCACAATATCCTGTGCATAACTTATATTTACTTTACTTTGCTGAAACAGGAATTATTGGTATTTTCTTGCTTGTATCATTTATTATTTATATATACTATAAAGTATTTAAAGTATTAAAATCAAAAAAAATAAATATTTATAATTCAATCATAATTATTGGTGGCATAGGAGGTTTGACATCAGTGTTTTTACAAGGTCTTTTAGACTGGGGTCTTAGGTCTATTTCTTTATTCTCTGCTTTTTTCTTATGGGGTTTAATAATAGCAGCAATAAATACTATTCCTGAAGAGAGTAAAAAGGAGCTTACATTATGAAGATAATATTTATTGTATGGGCATTTCCAAAAACCAGAGCAAAACAGTTAGCTAATAAATTTGATGCGAAATTATATGGAATAGAAATTATAAACAATTACCCTAAAATAATAAAATATTTTATTTCTTTTTCTAAAACTGTTTATATTTTATTAAGGGAAAAACCTAATATAATAATTGCACAAGTGCCCCCTATATTTATAACATTACCAATATATTTTTATATAAATATTTTTGGAGGGAAGTATATATTTGATGTACATTCTGGTGAAATAGTAGACAGAAAATGGAAATATTTCGAACCTGTTAGGAAATTCTTTTTTACTCGTGCATTTTTAATTTTGTTTCATAATAGATCTAATTATAATCAAGTTAAAAATAAATATTGGAAAATAAACTCAACTATTCTTAATGATCCGATTCCAACTCCTTCAAATGATATTTCAGCTATAAGGATTTGCAATAAGTGTAGGAATGTAGTAATAATATCTTCTTTTGATGATAATGAACCTTATAAAGAATGTTTCAAAGCTCTCAATGAACTTATAAAACAGGATAAAAAATGGCATTTCATTTTTACAGGAGATAATTCAAAGATAGATACTTTAGGGTTTAATAAAAATATTACTTTTACTGGATTTATAGATTATAAGAAATATTGGGGGATTTTAAAGGGAGCGGATATAATTGTATCATTGAATAAAAGGAATGATGTAATTACATGTGGTTTATGGGAGGGGGTCTCATTAAATAAGCCAATTGTTACTAATGATTATAAAGATATTAAAAAAATATTTAATAATAATATAATTTATTCTAATAATTCAGAACAAAGCATTAAAACAGCAATTGAAATTGCTTATAAAGAGAGAGGATATTTATCTAAAAGTATTAGAATTCATAAATTGAAGATTGATAGGGATTGGAATAAAAAATTATTAACAATTAAAAAACTAATGAATAATAAATGAATAATATTAAATTATTTATTATAGGTAAGTGGAAAATCTTTAGTAATTATTTCACTATAGTATTAAGTGTTTTTATTTCAAGGTTTCTAGGCGCTATTGTTAGTGTTATGATTGTTAGAGATCTTGGTCAGGTTGAATTTGCTTCGTTTACTGCAGGATTCTTTATTATGACAATTTTAGGATATAGTACAACAGGATTGGATAAATCTTTTGTTTTTCAATATATTCATAAAAAAGGGGAATGCAAAAAGATACTTATTGAAAGTTATGTGTTATTAAAATTCATTTTATTTATAGTATTAATTGGTATTGCAATAATAGTTGTAATGTTCACTCAAAATATATTTAAATTCAATTTATTAATATTATTATTAGGAATATTATTTTCATTCTCT
>Ga0209121_10000145_pt1 | contig 70106 bp, 65 predicted proteins | sample Cruoilmetagenom3_FD_187292 | JGI IMG/M metagenome (GOLD analysis project Ga0209121, IMG submission 187292) | Oil polluted marine microbial communities from Coal Oil Point, Santa Barbara, California, USA - Sample 3 (SPAdes) (version 2) | ecosystem: Environmental > Aquatic > Marine > Oil seeps ...
CCCGGTTCTCCGCGATCAAGGCAGGCCTCGATCCCCCGGCAATGGTCCTCGACGTGCAGCCAATCGCGCACATTCATCCCGTCGCCATAGATCGGCAGGGCGCGTCCGTGCAGGGCGTTGAGCAGGAACAGTGGAATCAGTTTTTCGGGGTATTGATACGGCCCGTAATTGTTCGAGCAATTGCTGGTCGTAACTTCCAGCCCGAAAGTGTGGTGGTAGGCGCGCACAAGATGATCGGATGCTGCCTTTGAAGCCGAATAGGGCGAATTTGGCTGGTACTGAGTCGTCTCGCTGAAGGCTGGATCATCAGGTCCGAGCGAGCCGTAAACTTCATCTGTCGAGATGTGGTGGAAGCGGTGCTCGCGGCCCGATCCCTTGTCGAGCCAGACGCTGCGCGCAGCCTTAAGCAGTGAATTTGTTCCAAGGATGTTTGTATCGATGAAGGCATCAGGCCCAGTGATCGAGCGATCAACATGGCTTTCCGCTGCAAAGTGAACAATGGTGCCGATATTGCGCTCGCGCAGCAGATTTTCGACCAGATCGGTGTTGCGAATATCGCCCTTCACCAGTTCCGCCTGTTCGACGCCCGCGATGGTCGATTCATTGCCCGCATAAGTCAGGCAATCGAGCACGATAAGCGCGTCATCGGGATGCTTTTCTGCCCAGTAATGGACGAAATTTCCGCCAATAAAACCCGCGCCGCCGGTGATGAGCAGATCAGCCAAGATATTTCTCCGCCCGCAGCATATGCCAAAGGTTTGTGCGCCAATTGGTGTAGCCATCGCCGAGCAACTCGCGCGTTGCACTGCAATCGAGCAGCGAGAAGGCGGGCCGTGCGGCTGGCGTGGGATAGTCTGCGGTGGCTATAGGAATGATCGGCACGCTGCGATCAAGAAGTCCCATCGCGCGCGCTTCTTCTTGAATGGCGACGGCGAAATCATACCAGCTGGCAACGCCCGCATCGCTGTGGTGGAAAGTGCCCTGCGCGCCGGCGTCAACCAGCCCCCAGATCACCTTGGCAAGGCCCGGAGCCCATGTCGGCGTGCCGATCTGATCGGCCACCACGCGCAACTCGTCTTTCTCGGCCATCAGCCGCAGCATGGTGCGCACAAAATTCGCGCCCCCGGCGGTATAGACCCATGCTGTCCGCACCAGCAGGTCGCTGTCGCGCAGATGATCCTCGCCCGCTGCCTTTGTACGGCCATAGGCGGACAACGGATTGCGCATGTCAGCTGGGCGGTAGGGACGGCTGGAGCTGCCATCGAACACGAAATCGGTCGAGACATGCACCAGTTTGCCTTCATGCGCAGCCACCAGCGCGGCGACGGCATCGGCATTGATAGCGCGCGCCTCCTCCTCATCGCTCTCCGCCTGATCGACGGCGGTATAGGCCGCGGCATTGATGACGAGATCGGGCGCGGCATCGCGCACCAGCGCAGTGATTGCATCGGTGTCGGTCAGATCGCAATCGCTCCGGTCGACCGCACGGATCGTCATTCCGGATGGCGCGGTGTCGATGAGCCCACGGCCCAATTGTCCGGCGGCCCCTGTAATCAGAACTTTCATGCGAAGGCCTGTACGTCGCGCAAGCTCTGGCCTTCGCGGTCCTTGGCTGACAGTTGAATCTCGAGGCCATCTGCGGGCCATGCGATGCCAACTTCGGGATCGTCCCACGCCAGCGAATGCTCGTGTTGGGGAGCATAGGGCGCGTCACATTTGTAGAGGAAGTCAGTGTCATCCTCCAGCGTGAGGAAGCCATGCGCGAAGCCCTGTGGCACCCAGAACATGCGCTTGTTCTCCGCAGAAAGTTCAATGCCTGTCCACTTGCCAAAATTTGGCGAACTGCGTCGCAGGTCGACCGCGACATCGAATACGGCGCCCGATACCACACGCACCAATTTGCCCTGCGGACCCGGATTCTGAAAATGCATCCCGCGCAGCACGCCCTTTTGCGAGCGCGAGTGATTGTCTTGCACGAAATCCAGATCGAGACCCGCAGCCGCGAATTTGGCCGCGCTCCAGCTTTCCATGAAGAACCCGCGCTCATCACCGAACACCTGCGGTTCGATAATCAGCGGTCCTTCGATGTCGCAGGTGATCACTTCCATCAGCGCGCACCTTCGGCAAGCAGCGCCATCAGATATTCGCCGTAACCCGATTTGCGCAAAGGTGCAGCGATCGCTTCGAGCGCGGCATCATCAATGAAACCTTGTCGCCAAGCGATCTCTTCGGGGCAACAAATCTTCAAGCCCTGCCGCTCCTCAGTAATCCGCACATAGGTGGCGGCATCGAGCAATGAGGCATGGGTGCCGGTATCGAGCCAGGCAAAGCCGCGCCCCATCATTTCGACCGACAATTGGCCTTCATCCATGTAGAGACGGTTGAGATCGGTGATTTCCAACTCACCACGCGGCGATGGCTTCAAATCGCGCGCGCGGTCCACCACCGTGCCGTCGTAGAAATACAGACCCGTTACTGCATAATGCGATTTTGGCCGGGCTGGCTTTTCCTCGATGGAAGAGGCTTGGCCATTCTCATCAAAGGCCACAACGCCGTAATCCTGCGGATTGTTGACCCGGTAGGCGAAAACGCTCGCGCCCTCGTCTCGCCCCGAGGCGCTGGACAACAATTCGGGCAGGCCGTGGCCGTAAAACAGATTGTCTCCCAGCACGAGCGCGCTCGGGTCACCGGCAATGAAATCGGCCCCGATGTGGAACGCCTGCGCCAGACCTTCGGGGTTGGGCTGCACCGCATAGCTGAGCGAAATGCCGAAATCCGAACCATCGCCCAACACGCGCTGGAACTGCGCCTGATCTTCGGGCGTGGTGATGACGAGGATATCGCGAATGCCCGCCAGCATTAGCGTGGAGAGCGGAAAATAGATCATCGGCTTGTCGAAAACCGGCATCAGCTGCTTCGAGACGCCGCGCGTGAGCGGGTAAAGCCGCGTGCCACTGCCACCCGCGAGGATTATACCTTTTCTTGCTGCCATGGCCTCGTCTTGTCCCCTCGCCGCGCGTTGCAGTTGCATTGCCGCGCGCGGGACTCAGGTCAAGCACCTATTGAGAGCGCCCCGCCTTGTCGCTCGCACAGGAGAGATCGCTTGCGCTATCGCCATCAGATGCGACAGTGGAGCGATGCACCTCGGGTCCGAAATTGATGTCTTGCTGGAGGCGGCTTTAGCGGGCGCAGCGCTACCGTCGTCGACCTTCGACGAGGTGATCGAAACGGCTGACTTGGTGAGCCGCCTGCGCTTTCACGGCGTGGCAGGATTGATCGCCAAAAAGCGGGACGTCCTGGCCAGTTTCCCGCCCAGCTTGGTCAGCGTGATCGAGACCGAGGCGCAGCGACAAGCCATTACGGAAGCTTCGCGGCGGCCGGTTCTGCAAGGCATGGTCGATGCACTGGCGGATGCGGGAGTAGAGCACTTGTTGCTCAAGGGAGCGCGCCTTGCCTATTCGTTATATGATGATGCGGCAGACAGGGCGCGCGGTGATACTGATGTGCTGGTGCGCGAAGATCAGCGGCTGGCGGCTGGCCAAGTCCTGCGAAAACTCGGTTTCACCCATATGCCCAGCCACCGTGACGGCCTTTATCAGGAGACATGGGTAAGCGCGCCTGAATTTGGCATGCGGCACGAAATCGACCTGCATTGGAGAATGTCCAACTCCCCCGCATTGGCGGCGCTATTCTCGGCAAATTTTTTTGCAGATGCCGTAACTCTGCCAATGCTGAGCAGCCATGCAAGGGGGATCGGCAATGGCGACCTCCTGCTCCACCTGACGCTCAATCAGGCATGGCATGAAAGCAATGGCCTGGTGGCTGAAGGCAAATTTGTGCAAGGCGCAAGGCGGCTCGGCTGGGCTTTTGATATCCATCTTCTTGCCCAAATTCTGAGCGCGTCAGAATGGGAGGCAGTGACCGAAGGCGCTGTCCGATCTGGCGCTGCGCCGGTGCTTTTGCGCGCGCTATCGGAAGCGGAGCGGCGATTGGGCACGCAGATGCCTGCCGAGTTCATGGCACAACTTCGCGCTGCGCCCGGCAATACATGGCTTGCGCGCTATATTGCCGAACCTGACTTCGGGTTCCGCCTGCGACAAGATGTGCGTGCAGCGAATGGCGCAGCGGAAAAATTTTCTCTGCTTCGCTGGCATATGCTGCCGCCGGAAGAACGGCTGCGCGAACGATTTCCTGACAAAGCGAGCTGGCCTGTGTGGACGCTGCAATTGCTGCGCATAGCCGCCGGGCCGGTTCGGTGGATGCGCCAGACAGCCAACCGCTAGCCGACCTTGCTCAAGCTCAACTGCCCTTGAGCAGTTCGTGTTCGGCAAAGGCTTGCGCCAGAGCCGTGACATCGCGCAGGGCCTCATCATGGGTGACATCAAAATCAGCCGCAACCGCGTCGGCCAGCGCCGCAAGACTGCGCGGTTCTTTCTCGATCAATGACCAGATGAAGCCGCCCACCGCATTGAGGCCGAAATAGGTGCCACTGTCGAGATCAAGCAGCACGGTCTCGCCGCCCACTTCGCGTGCGACGGCATTGGCGGAGGCCGCAATCATTTCTTCGGGTTGCATCAATTCTCTTCCATATGACTTCGGACCGCGCGGATTACCTGCGGCAGCTCTGAAAATTCACGCCGGTAGTCAAGCGATAAGCACGGCACGCTGCTGGCAAGCTGGGCCACGCGCGCGAAATGAGCGTGGAGGCGCGGCTTGTCCTCGACATCGAGGAGGAAGCCGTGCCGCAGGATTTCTGAGAGCGCGGCGGCCTGGCCCAGCTGGGTGAGTGAGACACTGTCCGCTTCGCCGGGACCAAGGATGCAGATCGCGCCAAGCGGCGCGGCGCAGTCGGCAGCCGGGAGAGCTGCGCTTGCTGCAAATTCGCTTTTCGTGTCGGGACAGTGCTCGCCCGGCTCATCGCCGAGCAGAAACGCTGCGCTGTCGCCGAACAGACGGAGGATCGGACGCTGCGGCGCGACAGTGAAACTTCCATCCTGCTGGCCCAGCGCAAGGACGTCCTCGGTCAGGAATGGGTGTCCTGCCTTCGCAAAAGCGCCCGCCAGCGTGGTCTTACCGCGGCGAGACAGGCCCATGAGGGCCAGCGCCCTGCCATCAATCACAACCGCGCTGCCGTGCAGGTTCAGTTCTCCGGTATGATTGCCGATCACCGGTCGAACGGAATTGGCAAAGAGCGTGCGGATGGCGTCAGCCTCCATATCCGGCGCGGGGTGGCAGGCGACGCTTTGCAGGTCAGCGGAAATAGCGAAATCGGCCTGCTCGGGGAAGCGTATCAGATAGCCGCGATTGTTGCGGTGAAACTCTGCCGTTGTCTCGCCATCGGGTGAAACCCAGCGATCATAGGGAGCGGCTGGCAGACCGGCCTGTTCGCGCTCCCCATGAATTTGGAAGGCGGGTTCGTGGCTCACGCGCTGGTTACGCTCAGCTCTGTGTTCACGAAGCGGTGCAGCTCCTCGTCAGAGGGGAACAGTGGCGGCAAAACGGCGCGCAACGCATCCTCAATCTGTTGCGCGCTGCGAGTGCCGTCGAGCAGGCCGTGCAAGGCCGCCCGGGCGCGCCCCAATTGGTTGGGAGACAGCGGTCCGCCCGTCTGCACTGCCAGATCGGCCTGCGTCAAAATGGTGCTCTTCCATGTCGTCATCGACTGGCGCGGCAGCTCGCCGGGGAAATCGACAGTCCAGCTAATGATCGAACGATCATGGCGAATGCGCAGGGTGACGCTGATAGTGTCGCCTGCCGCAACTTTGACTGGTTCTGCCAAGGGGAAGAAGGCTTGCGACCTGCCGATGGCATCATCGGCCACGGGGGAATTGTTCATCCAGACATCATCGGCCAGCTCGCAATCGAACCACCCGGCAAGCCCGTGAAGCTGACAATCGCGGGCAATTTCGATCTGTGCGGAGAATTCAAAACTATCGGGGCTGTCCTCGCCGAGCCGGACAATGCCCAGTGCCGCGCCTTCGCTGCACAGATCGCCTGACGTGAGGTCTACCGCGTGTTTGGTGTTCGCGGAATAGTCATTCAGCCACGCATATTCGGGCGGGATGGGCTGCTGCGACCATGCAGTTGCAAGCGCATGACAGGCATCCGACGAAACGCCTGCCACCTGCAAGGCAATTTGTCTTGGGATGAATTTTCCGCCCGGCTTGAGCAGTCGGCGGCGCGCATCTTCCATCATTGCAATGATGCCGTAATCGATGCCGAAAAAACCTACGTGGTCGCAGATGAGCACATCGGCGCGCTGCGGCAGCTCGGCGCGAAACGTACTTGTCTTCATGCAGGTATATTGATCGGAAAGCCCTTCCCGGCGCACGGTTTCGCGGGCAATTTCGATCGCGTCACTTCGATCGATCCCGAAGACGTGGGCCGCTCCGGCGTTCAGAGCCTGTATGCCCAGCACGCCAACGCCGCAGCCCAGATCGGCCACGCTATCGCCAGGTTTGACAGCCTGTTTGATCGCCCGGGCATACAGCTCGTAACGGCCCTTCAGGGCAAGATATTCGAAATGTTCTTCGAGGACGCTTGGCATGGCTAAGCGGTCCCTAGCAGGCGCGCGGGGCGCCCGCCATCAGGTCAGGCCTGGGCAATCCCCAGCGCTGCGTAATCTACGCGGGCATAGCCGGACGCATCGCGCGCCACGGCAGCAGGGATGATTGCCTCAACCTCGTCAGCCATCACGCCGAACTGGCGCGTCGCACCATGCGTGTTCTGGAACTCAGCCTTGTAGTCGAAGGTATAAAGCCCGAAGCCTGCAGGGTGCGTGCCGACTTGGCGGATGTTTTCCTTCGCGCGTGGATCGGACATCACCATGTTCATCCCGGCAGCATCGCCGACATCGCCAATGCTTCCGCCGGTGAGATTGCGAACCGAACCGAACACCTTGAGCTGCGGGCGCTCGTAAGCGGTTTTTCCGGTCTTTTCGATCTTCTTCATTGTGCGATCCTCTTAACTTTCAGGCTTTTGCAATTCAAGGAATGCTGCAACTGCGTAACAGCCCCATAACGTCCATATACCAATGCGGTCAAATGGAAGGTTAAGTGCAGTTGTAAATTCTTCGGCCAATACCTCCGGCAAGACCAGCTTTTGGAATTCGGCGGCACCTGCGCGTTCTATACAAAACGCCTGCATCTCGGACAGATGTGGAGTGAATGTCTGATTGAAATGCGCTTTACTGTTTCTGTTTATGATCTCGGCGGGCAAAATGCCCTCCATCGCTTTTCTGTGGACGAATTTGGTTGTGCCACCTCGCCAGCGGATATGCTCCGGCGTGGATGCGCTGAATTCTATAAATTTTCGCGACAACATGGGGTGCCTGTTCTCGATACCCACTTGAGAGGTCTGCAGGTTCAGCATGTCATTGGCAAGCAATGTAAACGGAAAGCAAAGCTTGGCCTGTTTGCGTCGGTCGTCAGGTGAAAAATGGGCTAATCTATCGTCAAAGGAGCGCTTTCGCTCTTCCAGCGCTATCTGCATTGCCGGGGTCAGCGGGCCGATGTCGACACCACTGGTCATGGGATCATCGCGGTTCAGCGCTTTCATCAGCATGTCGCGAATGCTGCCAGGGAGGAGCGAGACCACGCTTTGACGGAGTAGCTGCCCAATTGTCCACCCAGCACCCATTCCCTGCCAATCGGCACGCAAATTCTGCCGCAGGGCACTCCAGTCGCGCATGCGAAGAGCTTGCCGAATGTGGTGGGGGTGGCCATCGAGCCACTGGTCGCCGCCTTGCCCGTCCAAATTTACGCGGCACCCTTTTGCCGCGGCGGTGGCCGCAATTTCTCGGAGCATGATGGTGTTGGGCAGAAAAGGCAGACGGCCGTCACGCTCCCCCTGCTGGGCAAACCAGTCCAAATCCGGACAAAACAGGCCGACTGCTTCGATTTCGCGCCCGGTCTTGCGCGCCACTGCATCAACATATTCGCGCTCGTCCGCCGATGTGCCCGCAGGTGCGGACAGGGTGAAGCCAAGCAGCCCCGGCGCAGGCAATTCGCCAGCCTTGTCCATCGCGTCAGCCACACAGAAAATCGCTGATGAATCGAGACCGCCGCTGACGTCGCAGGCCAGCGGTGCGTGGGTGCGGGCGCTGGCGGCGACACATTCGGTAAACACCGTGCGGTAGTGATCGACATAATCCGCATCGCTTTTGTGACGGATCGTGACTTGGGTCGGCAATTGCCAATATTCGCGCACTTGCGGATCGCCAGTACCCGGATGCAGGCCAATACTTAGGCAATGCGCCTTGGGAAGACGCATGATTCCTTGCCACGGCGTCTCATTATCGGTGAACCAGCCATTGGCGATATGCTCGGCGCAGTATGGCAGGTTTGCGGGCGGCGCTTCGGGCAGGGCAGCCAGAACGCCAGCAATATCGGTGGCGGCAAGCAGCGTTGTGCCGTCCCAGTGATAGTGTAACTGGCGCAGCCCGGTGTGATCGCAGCCAGCGAAGACTTCGCGCCTCAACGCATCGTAGATTACGAAAGCGAATTCACCGTCGATGTGATCGAGGCAATTGTGGCCCCAAAGCCGGTAGGCGTGGAGCACAAGTTCGGCATCGGAGCTATTGCGCAGTGCCGCGCCTCTTTGGCGCAGGTCTGCCCGCAAGTCGGCGTAATTGACCAGATAACCGTCCATCACCAGCACCTGCCCGCCATCCTCGCTGGCGAGCGGTTGCACGGCGTCCGCATCCTCAGCGCAGGTGTGGAAAGCGCAATGGCCGAGCGCTACGGCACCATCGTGCCAGCTGCCCGACCCATCTTGCCCGCGATATGCCATCGCTGCCATCATCTTTTCGATCTGGCCCATTGCGACGGGGCGGCCGTTTGTATGGAGAATGGCGGCAATACCGCTCATGAAAATCAACCCTTTGTCCCAATATCAGGGCATTTGCCCTGACCCGGTGTAATTGCGCAAGCCAGATGCTACCGCGCAATTCGCGCTTGGCGTCAAGGGCGCAAACTGTCATTTCCGGTGCATGTCTCTTTGGACCATATCATTGCCTGATGCCAACAGGCCCGTCTGGCATGGCCGCAATTTCGGCTGGTATGCGCTGGCCTCGCTTGGCACTTTTCGTGCGCTCTGTGCGGCGCGGTGGCGCCTGCGCACCTTGCTGCCGCGAGATATTGGCGAGGCGAACGATCAGGCCGCGCGTGACGGGCTGGCGCCTGACCGGCTGGACAAGAAGGGGCAGGCGTTTGTCGAGCAAATGCGGCGCGTCGTCCCGCGGATTGCTCGGCTTTGCCCCTTTCGCTCCGATTGCCTGGTGCAGGCACTGGCCGGGCAAGAATTGCTGCTGAACCACCGGATCGCCAGTCGGATCGTTCTTGCGGCCGAAAATGTGGAAGCGGGTAATTTCCAGCCTCACGCCCTGCTGATGGTTGATGACATTGCAGTGACCGGCGGTGATCCGGGGCAGTTTACAGCCCTTTATGGTGAGATCGAGCCGGATGAAAGCAGCGGGAAAATCTGATTTCGTGAAGAGGTGTTAAGCATTTTTACCTATTCTGCGTTGCCATCCATGTTGCATTGCGATAATTGACAGACAAATTCACGAATTGGAACGCTTCGGGCGCTTCGTAAGAGGTTTGACATGATCAAGAATTTCCTCGCATCTATTGCCGCTGTCGGCTTGGTTTTTGCGCCCATCGCGGCGCAGGCCAATACCCGCGCCATGGACGCCGGCATCATGATTGATCGCGCACCGGCTGCTGTGTCGAATGCATCCTTGCTATCCAATGACGACGACGATGACGATGATGGCGGCCTGTTCCTCCTCCTCGGCGCTCTTCTGATTGGCGCGGGGCTCATCTTCGTGATCGCTGGCGACGCCTCGGAAGGCAATGACGCCTCGCCGGGTACGGGTGGCTAACGCAGCAGAGGCGCACGCCGCTTCTTCGCAACCGGCGGATCATCTTGCGGGGCGCTTTGCTACTCCGCTTTTCCATCTGCAAATACTGATTGTCGTCGCGCTGTTTCTTGGCGGCGGCGGCTTGGCCTATGGCCTGCGCAATCTGGCAATCCAGCTGTGCGCGCTGTCTATTCTCGCTTTGCATCGCGGCTTGGTTGTACGGTTTGTGCGCGAGGCACCGCCTGCTTTGCGCGTGCTTGTTGGCGCGAGCATGGCATTGCCGCTGGTCCAGCTCGTCCCGCTACCCCCCGCTATCTGGCAGTCGCTTCCCGGACGCGAACTGGCGGCGGCAAGTCTGGACATTGCCGGGGCGGACACGCGCAGCTGGTTCCCGGCAAGTGTCGATCCCGCGCGCACGCTGGTCGCCTTCTGTGGTACGCTGGCCCCCGCCACCATTATCGTGATCGGAAGCCTTCTGCCGCATGACGATAAGCGCGCGCTGGTTCGGGTAGCTTTGTGGGCCTGCCTTGCTGCATTCGCGCTGGGAATCGTGCAGTTCAGTTCAGCCAATACGGCTGGCCTGCTATATGCCGAGCGCACGACCGCCGATGCATTCTATGCAACCTTCACCAATCGCAATTCGACGGCGCTGCTTTTCGTGCTGGCATTGACGATGCTGGTGGCATTACGCATGCCCCGCTCCTCGATTATGCTGTGGTTGGCGGGTGCAGCTACCGTTCTGTTTCTGCTGGTTGTGATCCTCACCCAATCGCGCTCGGGCATGGCCTTGCTGGCAGTGCCAGCGGTTCTGTGGCTGGTGCGATTAGGTTCGGGCCTTTGGCGTGGCCGAAGTGGCGGCGGCGTATCGAACAAGGGCATCGTGGTCGCAGGTTTGCTTGCTGTTGCTGCATTGGGCGGCGTGCTGGGCGCGTCCTATCTGTCAGGCGGGCGTGTTGCCGACAGCGTGGAACGGTTCTCATCTGGTGCAGCCGACCGTCCTGAGATGTGGGAAGACAGCGCCTATGCAGTGGGACAATATTGGCCGGTGGGCAGCGGGATGGGGACGTTTGACGAGGTCTTCCAACTGCACGAATCCCTCGAACATGTTTCGCTGCGCAAGGCCGGACGGGCGCATAGCGATTGGCTGGAGATTGCTATCGAAGGCGGAATCGTGTCGCTCCTGATCGCAGGTGGCTGGCTTGTCTGGTGCCTCATCGCGGCCATTCCACGCCGAACCTCAGCGGATGTTTGGATGCCGCTGGCGGCGGGCGGGGGCATCGCCTGCATCGCATTGCAATCGCTGCTGGACTACCCGCTGCGCAATCAGACGCTGCTCTGTTTTGCTGCGCTGCTCATAGTGATGCTGGTACGCGACTGTGAGGCCGAGCAATGATCGCGCGGCTCGCCTGGTGGGCCGTGCTGGCCGTGGTTGCTGTCGTCGCCAGCTTTGCGCAGCTCGACCGCTCTTCGCGTTTCGAACCACATCTTGCACCGTTTGTCCCGCCCGCACTTTCCGGTTTCGCGGCTGAGCAGCGTACGCTCCAGGCCATTGCGGCGCAGCAGCCCGAACGTGCGCTCGCTGAGGCAGAAGCGCTTGTCGCGGCGCGCCCTTTGCCCGCAGAGAACCTCGAACTGCTGGCGGTGGCCGCTGCGATGAATGAGCGCACCGATCAGTCCATTGCGGCGATCGAAGCGGCCAGCACGCGGGGCTGGCGTGCGCCGATAATTCAGCAGGCGGTGGCCGAGGCAGCGCTTGCGCAAGGCAATCACGACATCGCCGCGCAGCGCATCAGCGCGCTGTTTGCCACCGGATCGCAGCGCGATGCGGCGCTTGATCTGGCGACCCGGTTGCTGGCGACGTCGGCAGGGCAGGCGGCGCTTGCCAAGCGTTTCGCCGCACCAGGCCATTGGCAGGAGAATGCAGTGCAACCGCTGGCTGGCGTTGTGCCTCCACAGGACTTCTCGGCCACTCTGGCGCTCGCAGCAGAGCAAGGTGCCGTCTTCGATTGCCATCGGATCGAGCGGGTGATCCAGCGATATGAGCGGGATGGCGAGGCGCTTGCCGCGGCCCGCCTCAAGGAAATCTGCGCGTCCTAGTCGCTTTCGGGCACCGCGAAAGTCCCCGACACGCGCCCGGCATTCTGGCCATCGGCAGGCCGCGAGCCCGCACCATCGACGCTGCTGATGCCGGAGTTGAGATCAATCACCAGTCGCCCGCCTTCGAGCCGGTCGCTGCCACGATTGATCGCAACACCGCCCGACATGATGATCACCCGGCGGCTGAAATCATACACGGCCACATCGCCGCGCGCACGCTCCTGCCCGCGATTAACGACCACGCCGCCGCTGGCATCGATGCGCTGGATGGTCAGGCTACCCGTATCTGTATAGGCGACAGTCGTGCGCTGGGCAGTCAGACGCAAATCACCTTGCCGGATCACCACATCGCCCGACAGCACCACTCGGTTCTGCCGATCCTGCAATTCGATCCGATCAGCTTCGAACGAAACTGGCTGGTTTGAATTGAACCCGGCAATGTTCTGCGCGCCTGCGACAGAGCCAAAGCCCGCCGCGGTAATCGCGCCCGCGAGCAGCCCGCCGAAAAGCCCGCGCATGGCGAGTTTGCGAACGGACATTCGCTTGGTGCCGTTTTGCTGCATTGCCTGTTTAGTCATGTCATGCCGCCTCATTCAAAATCGCTCATATCCATGCCGCGTGGCAGGCGTAGCTGCCCTGGCACCATCACCAAACGTGCATTGCCTGATAGGGAAATGGTGCGCTCGGCCAGATCGGCGCGCATGGAATCGGCTTCAAACCGCCCCGCCGGGATTACGCCGCCAACCCGGCCATCGGCCAGAAGACTGCGGCTGGCGAGATCGATCGTTACATTGTTGGCGGCGATTTCATATCCGTCGGCCGCGCTGAACTGGACGATGCCGGGAATGGCAACCTGACCCTCATCCAGATCATATTCCCCCGCCGATGCGGACAGCACTGCCGGGCCGTCGGGCAGCACAATCCGCGCCACCAGATCTTCCATCGCCAACACCGGCACTGCATTGCTGCTTTGCACAGCAGAGCCTGCCATCAGCGAGAAGGGCCGCCCGTTGCTGTCCTGCCCGCGGTACATCGCATCGTCCACGCGCAGCCGATCTTCCGCAATCGCCACCTTGTTGCGATCAAGCAGGAAGCTGACTTCACCGCGCGGGGAAAGCGGCGTGATAATCATCAGCGCCGCGATCACGCCCACCAGTGCGGGCAGGCCGACTGCCAGCGCGCGCACAATCTTGTCGAGCGCGCTGCCCGGTGCGGCAAATGCCTGGCGCTTGGTGCGCATCTGATCGGCAGCGAGTGTCATAATGCCTAACTAACGCCTGAAATTGCCAAGTGGAGCCTCACATATGGCTGAAGATGTCGCTATCGGCCCAACCGGCGATATCGAGCCGCGCCCGTGTGGGCAGAAAATCATAACATGCCTGCGCCAGTTCCAGCCGTCCTTCGCGCTCCAGCCGCTCTGTCAGCACATCGCGCAAACGGTGCAGGTAACGCACATCGGATGCGGCATATTCACGCTGCGCATCGTTGAGTTCGGGCGCGCCCCAATCAGACGATTGCTGCTGCTTGGAAATATCCTCACCCAGCAATTCCGACACGATCATCTTCAATCCGTGGCGGTCGGTATAGGTGCGCGTCATCTTGCTGGCGATCTTGGTGCAGAACACCGGGCCAGCTTCAACACCCAGATAATGCTCGATCGCGGCAAGGTCGAACCGCGCGAAGTGATAGATTTTCACCCGCGAGCGGTCCGCCAGAACCGCTTTCAAGACGGGCGCATCATAGGCGCTGCCATTGGCAAAGCGCACCAGATGCTCATCGCCATTGCCATCGCTGATCTGGACGACGCACAGCCTGTCACGCGGGGTGATGAGACCCATGGTTTCGGTATCGACAGCCACGGGGCCATCAGCGAGCACGCCTTCGGGAAGGTCTTCTTCGTGATAATGTACAGCCATTGTGCCAATGCCCTTAGGCGGATTGGGGATTGGAGGGAAGGGCGGCTTTGCGACGGTCTTTGCTCGCCCTAAGCCATGTCCCGTGAACGAGATTATTCCCGATAGCTGGCGACCCGCGATGGAACCCGCATTGTCGACGCCCGAAGCACGGCAGCTTGGCGGCTGGCTGCGCGCGGAAGAGGATGCGGGCAAGCAAGTCTATCCGCCGCGCGGTACGCGGCTCAAAGCGCTTGATCTGACGCCGCTCGAAAGCGTGAAAGTCGTGATCCTTGGGCAGGACCCCTATCACGGCCCCGGCCAAGCGCATGGGTTGGCCTTTGCGGTGCCGGAAGGGGTGAAGGTGCCGCCATCGCTCGCCAATATCTTCAAGGAGTTGGAGAGCGATTTGGGTCTGCCACGGCCCGATCACGGCAATCTGGAAAGCTGGGCGCGGCAGGGCGTGCTGCTGCTCAACAACACGCTGACGGTGGAGCAGGGGCAGGCGGGCAGCCATGCCGGACGCGGCTGGGACGCGATTACCGATGCCTGCGTGGCGGCGGTGGCGCAGCGCGAGGAGCCGAGCGTGTTCATCCTGTGGGGCAGCCATGCGCAAGGCAAGGCGAAGCGCATAGCCGCCTTGCGCGAAGATGGCCCGCACCTGCTTATCAAAAGCCCGCACCCCAGCCCGCTGTCCGCCTATCGCGGCTTTTTCGGCTCGAAACCCTTCAGCCGCGCCAATGCCTTCTTGGAAGAGCATGGCCGTGGGGGCATCGACTGGCGTTTGTGAGGCTAATGTGGAGCACATGGAGCACTGTCCAGAAGCAAAGTTTCCTACCTGTGGCATGGCGACGATATTTTGCAGAAAAAACAAAAGGTCACGCATGGTCATCGCCTCCGCTTTGACAAAACGGCCTGATGTAGGAAAGCTGCGCGCAGTATGACTCAAGATGAAGCCCGCACCGCGCTTGCCGCACGTTTGAAGGAGCTCGACCAGCTTGACGCCTTGAGCGACGAAGCGCGCGAACCGGTCATGCTACAACAGGACAGCGTCGGGCGTTTGTCGCGCATGGACGCGATCCAGCAACAGGCGATGGCGCAAGCCGAAGAACGCCGCCGCAACGCCGAACGCGCACGGATCAGGGCGGCGCTAGGGCGGCTGGACGAGGGCGAATGGGGCTATTGCGCAGGCTGCGGCGAAGAGATCGCCGAGGGCCGGTTGCAGGGTGATCCAAGTTTGGCGCGCTGTGTTGGGTGTGCGGGCTAGTCGCGCTCAACCCGGACCATTTCGACAAGATCGCCGCGCAATTGCAACAATACGCCGTCTTCAGTCGGTAAAACTGACGCGCCGGTCAGGTCTTCGACGCCGAAATCATTGGCCACCAGCGTGAAGCGCAATCCGCCCGTCTTCCCCGCGATGTCGAAATAGGCGGGGCCGATGTCGTGGATGCTTTCGGTCAGGCTAATGGAGAGCGGTTCGTCACATTCGCCGGGGACCAGGTCCCATCCATCTGACTGGGTATAATGGCTGATTTGCTTACCATCACCGCATTGCAGCACGAAATTTACGCCGGGAATGCCCCGCCCATTGGGCCAGCTTACTTGCAGGAAGGGCGCGTCCTCTGCCGTATCAGGTTCGGCCTGTTCAAAGACTGGCGCGACGGGCGGTGGAGTGGTGGTGAGCACGGCTGCGCCATCGCGTATTTCCCATGTGCCGCTGGACCGCCTGTCCATCGCGCCCACGGAAATGGCCCATTCAAACGTGCCATCCTCGCGCAGGATCATTCCGTGGAACATCTCGAAACTGCTGCGATCGCGGTATTCGCCTGCCAGTGATGGCTCTCGGGACACAGTCGTGCCGGGTTCGGTCGCATCTTGGGCGAGTGCAGGGGAGGCCGTGCAGGCCAGCGCGGCGATCAGGAGGCTGCGGGATATCATCAGGTTGCGATACCGTGTGCTGCGGGCATGGTCCAATAATCCGTTGAGCCCATTGCTAAACCGCGTCGATAGTCCGGCAAAGAGGTGTCAGTGCTGCCCCGGTTCACCGGGGAAGCTCTGTCACTCCCATCAGCGCTTCGTCAACGGATGCAGCGCATTGGCGGCCTTCGCGTATCGCCCATACGACGAGGCTTTGCCCGCGCCGCATGTCGCCGCAGGCATAGATATGGTCGTCAGAGGTGCGATAGTCATGCGTGTTTGCATCGACATTGCCGCGCGATGTCAGCTCCACGCCGGACTGGTCGATCATGCCTTGCTTGCGCGGACCGAGGAACCCCATGGCGAGCAGGATGAGGTCGGCCTTCAGCGTAAATTCGCTATTGGGCACTTCCTTGAGCTGGCCTTCGGACCAGTCGGCGCGCACACATTTGAGGCCGGTGACTTCGCCATCTTCACTAACCACTTCCTTGGTCAGCACCGCCCAGTCGCGGTCGACGCCTTCTTCGTGACTGGAGGAGGTGCGCAGTTTCATCGGCCAGTCGGGCCAGGTCATCAGCTTGTTTTCATGCGCGGGCGGCTGCGGCATGATCTCGATCTGCGTCACGCTTTTCGCGCCCTGCCGGTTGGACGTGCCGACACAGTCGCTGCCGGTGTCGCCGCCGCCGATCACGATCACATGCTTGCCGGTCGCGGTCAGCGTGCCGCGCGGAGCGGCGCGGGTTTCATCATCGCCGGCATTGCGTTTGTTTTGCTGGGTAAGGAATTCCATCGCGAGCCGCACACCGGGCAGTTCTGCGCCTGGAATTTCGAGCATGCGTGGATGTTCCGCACCGCCCGCCAGGACGACGGCATCGAAGTTTTCCTTGAGTGATTTCATGGAGATATCAACGCCCACTTCAGTGCTGGTGCGGAAGGTCACGCCTTCGGCCTCCATCTGCACCGCGCGGCGGTTGATCTGGTTTTTCTCCATTTTGAAGTCGGGAATGCCGTAACGCAGCAACCCGCCCACGCGGTCGCTCTTTTCGAACACGGTCACCGAATGGCCCGCGCGCGCCAATTGCTGCGCGCAGGCGAGGCCCGCCGGACCCGAGCCGACCACGGCCACGCTCTTGCCGGTCTGGCGCGCAGGCACTTGCGGCTTGATCCAGCCTTCCTGCCACCCGCGATCGACAATCGCGCATTCGATATTCTTGATGGTAACCGGCTGGTCCGTGATGTTGAGCGTGCAGGCCGCTTCACAAGGAGCTGGGCAGATGCGGCCGGTGAATTCGGGGAAGTTGTTGGTGGAATGCAGCACTTCGAGCGCGCTCTCCCAGTCACCTTCGTAGACGAGGTGATTCCAGTCCGGGATGATGTTGTTCACCGGGCAGCCGTTGTGACAATAGGGAATGCCGCAATTCATGCAGCGCGCGGCCTGATTTTTCAGCCGTTCCTCACTCGGCGGAATGACGAATTCCTTGTAATGCTTCACCCGTTCCTTGGGATCGGCATAATCCAGTTCTTCGCGCTCGATTTCGAGAAAGCCCGTTTCTTTACCCATTTTTGCAATTCCGTCCTTCAACTCCCCTCCCTTGGGGAGGGGCCGGGGGTGGGGGTTCTACCTCAATGGCGTGGTACACCCACACCCAACCCTCTCCCCCAAGGGAGAGGGTCATTATCTATTCCGCTGCCACGCTGGCGGCCTGCTCACGCTCGGCCTCCATCTGCTTCAGCGCGCGGCGGTAATCCTTGGGCATCACTTTGACAAAGTGGCCCAGCGTGCCCGCAAAATCATCCAGCAGCGCAGCAGCGCGTGCCGATCCGGTGTGCAGCTTGTGGCGTTCCAGCAGAATGCGGATGCGCTGCGCATCATGGTAGAGCGGATCGCCCATACCCAGATCGTCCACTGTGGCGGGGCGCTGCTTGGGCAGGCCTGTCCCTTCAGGATCGTCCGCCGCAGCATCAATCGTTTCGAGATCGACCTGCGCCATATTGCAATGCTGCGCGAATGTTCCGTCCGGATCGTAGACATAGGCCACGCCGCCACTCATCCCGGCAGCGAAATTGCGCCCGGTTTTGCCGAGCACGGCGACCACGCCGCCGGTCATATATTCGCAGCCATGATCGCCAGTGCCTTCGACCACGGCGACCGCGCCCGAATTGCGCACGGCAAAGCGTTCACCCGCAACGCCGCAGAAATAGGCCTCGCCCGAAATCGCGCCATACAGCACGGTATTGCCGACGATGATATTGTCGAGCGGGTCGCGGTCTACGTTGGCAGGCGGGCGCACGATGACGCGGCCGCCCGACAGGCCCTTGCCGACATAGTCATTGGCATCGCCCACCAGATCGAGCGTGACGCCATGCGCCAGCCATGCGGCAAAGCTTTGCCCAGCGGTGCCGGTGAAGTTTACGCGAATGGTATCGATGGGCAGGCCGGCATGGCCATGTTTCTTGGCGATCACGCCCGACAACATCGCACCCGTCGTGCGGTTGAGATTCTTGATCGGCAGGTCGAGCTGCACGCTCTCGCCATTCTGGATCGCGGGCTGACACGCTGCAATCAGTTCATTGTCGAGCGCAACGCCAAGGCCATGGTCCTGCACTTCGGTCTGGTACAGCTTCTTGCCTTCGGGCACTTCGACTGTGTGCAGCAGCTTGCTGAGATCAACGCCGTCGGCCTTCCAGTGACGGATCGCGCGTTTCATATCGATCCGGTCCACCCGGCCAATCATTTCCTGAACCGTGCGGAAGCCCATCTCGGCCATGATGCCGCGCAGTTCCTCGGCGATGAAGAAGAAGTAATTGATGACGTGCTCTGGCTGCCCGACGAACAGCTTGCGCAATTCAGGGTTTTGCGTTGCGACGCCAACGGGGCAGGTGTTGAGATGGCACTTGCGCATCATGATGCAGCCCGCCGCGATCAGCGGAGCGGTGGCAAAGGCAAACTCGTCCGCGCCCAGCAATGCGCCAATCGCGACATCGCGCCCGGTGCGCAGCCCGCCGTCGACCTGCACCACGATGCGGCTGCGCAGATTGTTGAGCAGCAACGTCTGCTGCGTTTCGGCGAGGCCGATTTCCCACGGGCTTCCGGCATGCGTCAGGCTGGTGAGCGGCGATGCGCCGGTGCCGCCTTCATATCCCGAAATCGTCACATGATCGGCACGCGCCTTGGAGACGCCCGCGGCCACCGTGCCCACGCCCACTTCGGACACGAGCTTGACTGAGACGCGGGCTGCCGGGTTCACATTCTTGAGATCATGGATCAGCTGCGCGAGGTCTTCGATCGAATAGATGTCGTGATGCGGCGGCGGCGAGATGAGGCCCACGCCCGGCGTCGAATGGCGTACCTTGCCGATGCGTTTGTCGACCTTGTGCCCGGGCAGTTGACCGCCTTCGCCGGGCTTGGCGCCCTGCGCCACCTTGATCTGGATATCGTCCGAATTGGCGAGATATTCAGTCGTCACACCAAAGCGGCCAGAGGCGACCTGCTTGATCCGGCTGCGCATGGAATCGCCATTGTCCATCGGCTGGAAACGGAACGGTTCTTCGCCGCCTTCGCCGGTGTTTGAGCGACCACCGATGCGGTTCATCGCAATCGCCAGAGTGGAATGCGCTTCATGGCTGATCGAGCCGAAGCTCATCGCGCCAGTGCTGAAGCGTTTGACGATTTCCTCCGCGGGCTCGACCTCTTCGAGCGGGATCGGCTCGTCCGCTTTGTGCAATTCCATCAGCCCGCGAATGGTCAGCAGACGTTCGGACTGTTCGTTGATTGATTTGGCGAAGGCATCATACTGTTCTTGCGCCCCAAGACCTTGCTCGCTGCGCACCGCATGTTGCAATTGCGCGATATTGGCAGGCGTCCACGCATGTTCCTCGCCGCGCAGGCGATATTGGTAGATGCCGCCAGCATCGAGCATGTTGCGGTAGATCGGATTGTCGCCATAGGCCGCAGCATGGCGGCGCACCGTCTCCTGCGCTACTTCAGCCAGACCGACACCTTCGATGGTGGTGGCCGTGCGGGTGAAGAAGCGGTCGACAAAGGCAGTAGACAGGCCCACCGCATCGAAAATCTGCGCGCCGCAATAGGATTGGTAGGTGCTGATGCCCATTTTGGACATCACCTTCTGGATGCCCTTGCCAACCGCCTTGATGTAATTCTGCTCAACCTGCTCAGTGGTGAGTTCGGGGGCCTTCTTCCGGCGGATTTCCTCGAGCGTTTCGAATGCGAGATAAGGGTTGATCGCTTCCGCGCCGTAACCTGCAAGCACGCAGAAATGATGCACTTCGCGCGCTTCGCCGGTTTCCACCACAATGCCGGTCTGCATCCGCAGGCCTTGGCGCACAAGCTGGTGATGCACCGCAGCTGTGGCGAGCAGGGCGGGCATAGGCACACGGTCTGGCCCCTGGTTACGGTCTGACAGGATCAGAATGTTCTTGTCCTGCAACACTGCCTCTGTCGCGGCCCAGCACATTTCCTTTATCGCCATGTCGAGGCCCTCGGCCCCGCTGGTCGCGTCCCAGGTGATGTCGATAGTTTCGGTGCGGAACGCGCCATCCAGGCTCGTTTCGACCGAGCGGATTTTTTCCATCCCGCGATTGGTCAGGATCGGCTGGCTGATTTCGAGCCGCTTATGCGTGCCTGCATCATGGCCGAGCAAATTGGGACGCGGGCCGACCATGGTCAGCAGGCTCATCACCAGTTCTTCGCGGATTGGATCAATCGGCGGATTGGTGACCTGCGCGAAATTCTGCTTGAAGTAATCATACAGCAGGCGGCTGCGCTTCGACAGGACGGCAATCGGCGTATCGGTGCCCATGGAGCCGATGGGGTCTTCGCCCTTTACCGCCATCGGTTCAAGGAAACGGGAGATATCCTCCTGCGTGTAACCAAAGGCCTGCTGACGATCGAGCAGGCTGACATCGTGTTCGAGCACGGCGTCCTTGGCAGTCTCGATAGTTTCCAGATCGCGCAGCTTGTATTGCGCCTGATCGAGCCATTCTTCGTAGGGTTCGGCGCTGGCGAGCTGAGCCTTCAGCTCTTCATCTTCAATGATGCGGCCTTCATCCAAATCGATCAGCAACATGCGCCCCGGCTGAAGCCGCCATTTGCGCACAATGTCTTCCTCGGCGACCGGCAGCACGCCGCTTTCCGAAGCGCAGATGCACAGATCGTCCTTGGTCACGCAGTAACGCGCCGGGCGCAGACCATTGCGGTCAAGCGTGGCGGCGATCTGGCGGCCATCGGTGAAAGCGACGGCGGCGGGCCCGTCCCACGGCTCCATCAGCGCGGCATGATATTCGTAAAAAGCGCGGCGCTTGGGCTCCATCAGATCATTGCGCGCCCACGCCTCTGGGATGAGCATCATCATCGCATGGGCAAGGCTGTATCCGCCCAGCAGCAGCAGTTCGAGCGCATTGTCGAGACACGCCGTATCGCTCTGGCCATGCGGCACGATCGGCCACAATTTGTCGAGATCGGTGCCCAGCAGCTCGCTTTCCATCGTCCGGCGGCGCGCGTTCATCCAGTTCACATTGCCGCGCACCGTGTTGATCTCGCCATTATGCGCGATCATGCGGAACGGCTGGGCCAGCCGCCAGCTGGGGAAGGTGTTGGTGCTGAAGCGTTGGTGCACGAGGCCCAGCGCGCTTTCGCAGGTCGGATCGCGCAGATCGTCGTAAAAGCTGCCGACCTGCGTCGCCAGCAGCAGGCCCTTGTAAACGACCGTGCGGCTTGAAAAGCTGGGCATGTAGAGCTTGGTCAGCTCGGGCATATCGTGCTTTTGCGCCAGTTCGGCGAGCGGGTTTTGCGTCTGTTTGCGGATCACGATCAGCTTGCGTTCGAACGCGTCCTGATCGGCGCAATTCTCGCCTCGGGCGATAAAGCACTGGCGGATCACCGGCATGCTCTCGAGCACGGCCTTGCCCAGCCCTTCCTGCGTGGTGGGCACATCGCGCCAGCCGATCAATTGCTGGCCTTCCTTGGCGATGAATTTCTCAAACTGTTCGGTGATGAAACCGCGCGCGGCATCGTCATGCGGCATGAAGCACATGGCGACGGCGTAATCGCCCGGCGGCGGGAGGGTCAGCCCCTCATCATCGGCCCATTTGCGGTAAAGCTTGTCCGGGATCTGCACCAGAATCCCCGCGCCATCGCCCAGCAGCGGGTCTGCACCCACCGCGCCGCGGTGATCGAGATTGGCGAGAATTTCCAGCGCCTGCGTGATAATTCCGTGCGATTTGACGCCCTTGATATGGGCCACAAAGCCCATGCCGCAATTGTCGTGTTCGTTTACAGAATCATACAGGCCGGTTGGCGCGGGATACTCAGTCAATCTTCAATTCTTCCTGTTGTTCGTCCAGTCCGGGACTGGTGGCGAAATGCGTCACGCAACCGGTTTCAACGGTAACGAAACACGAATCGACGCCAGAATGCTGCACGAAAATGTCGCGAAGAACCGTCATGACGACAGGAAGTGAATTTTGCAAGTTCCTGTTGCAGCGCACAAGACCGCGATGCGCTCGGACAAGGCCTCGCTAGTCGGCCATGCGATGCAGGTTGAGGAGAGCGTCGCGCAGGGCCTCATCATTGTCGGCAATTGCCGGAGCCTTGCGCGCTTGGTGAGCCTGCGGCCTGAACGGATTGTCGACCGCTGACAATGCGCGATAGCTGGCATCGCGCACTGGACTGGCTTCCGGGGTTGGCTTGGCTTCCGGGATTGGGCTTTCTGCTGCGACCAGCACAACCGGCTTATCCGTCGGTTCGGGTTTTGGTTCGGTGGTGGCGGGCTGAGCATTGCCAATGGGCAGCGTCAGTGATGCTGTGACCGGCTCCGCTTCGCCCTCATCCTCATCCTCTTCAGCGTCGATGATGGAGAGGTGGGGGATGTTCGCAACTGGCTCTTCGGTATTCACTTCAGCCTGTGCATCATCGGCAGGCTGACCGAAATAGGCGGCCATCGCATCGGCTGCTTCGTCAGGTTCGGCAGGCGCGAAGGTCTGCGCGATTTCGCGCGTAACCGGCGGCTCGTGCTGGGGTTGGGCCTGTGATTGGGCCTGCGCGGCTACGCTGCGTTCGGCGCTCCATGCGCGGTGCTGTTCGAGCACGGTTTCGAGCCGTTGGACCAGCTGCACGAGGCCAAGCTCTGCCAGATTGGCAGCACTTGCTGGATCGGGCCTTTCGGTCTGATCGTCCGCGATCTCTTCCTCTGCATCGCTCAAATCGTCTACGCTTGCAGCGTTCACTTCATTCTCGCTGGTGGTGTCGTAATCCGGCACCGCAGGTTTGGTCTCTTGCGGGCTATCGTCCTCCGCATCTGCATTGCGGGCGAGCGATGGCGGGGAGAATGCCAGCGGCTGGGGCATGTCATCATCCTGTTCTGATGGGGAAACTGTTTCCTGCGTAATTTCGACAGGCGGGACGGACATCTGTGTCTCGGCCTCTGCAATATCAGCGCTGGATTGTTCTTCGACTGCTTCATCCTCGGACTCATCGACTTCGGCAAACACGGGTTCTTCAATTGCGATGTTGTCAGCGTAGGCCTCTGCGTCTTCGCTATCTGCGACATATTCCTCATCGTTATCGGGATCAGGAAAGGCGTCGAAGGCTGCGATGTCCTCCACCTCGGCATAATGATCGTGTTGCGCTGCGCCTTCGGTATCGCCGGGAAGCGGAACTACGATCAGGGCGTCGTTCGGCCTGTCATCCCCAGTGATAGTCAGCGAGCGACGCCGGCCAAGCGAAGCGGGCTGTTCCTCACTGGCGGTATCATCTTCGACAATTGCAATGTCGTCCGCTGTATCTACTGCCACTGTCGGCGCATCGCCCTGCGTGACAATTCCTGCCAGATTGAGCGTGTCCGCTTCGTGATAGGGATCGCTGGACAGATTAGCCTTTGCGCCACGTGCAGTGATGCGGCGCGCTGCGGCGTAGCCTGCCAGAGCGCCGAAAATTGCTGCCATCAGCGCCACAGCCACTCTTGCGGTGAAGCCCAGCGGCGGTGCGGCGGCGGAGAAGACACCCGCAATGCCGGTCATGCCGACCAGCCGCTCGATCACCTGAACCGGCACAATAAGGCTGCCAAGACCAAGCAGGGTAGCAAACCACAGCGCTACAATTGCCGGAAACATCCGGTTCGCGCTGATTGGGCGCCTGCCGCCGCTGCGCTTTTCAACGTTCTGATCCATCGGGATTGTCGCCACGATACTATCCTGTTCCGCGCCCTGTCATCGCGCCACCTGGCGTATCAGGCGGCGGTGGACATGAGGCTACTCGGCCCTTGCGCTAACAATGTTTGGTAAACGCAAAGATAATTATTGGCATTTCTGTGCCAGTCATGCGCGCTGCCGACATGCTCACGCGCGCGGCCCCGGATGCTATTCCATTCAGCGCGCCGGTCGATCAGATCGGCGAGGGCTGCGGCGCAGGCGGCGGGATCGTCTGGCGTGAACAATACGCCGGTTTCGCCGTGCGTCATGAGTTCGCGGTGCCCGCCGACATTGCTCGCGGCGACCAGCTTCATCTGCGCCATGGCCTCAAGCGGCTTTAGCGGGGTCACAAGATCGGTCAGGCGACTCTGCTTGCGCGGATAGGCCATGATGTCCGTCAGCGCGTAATATCGCTCGACCTGCGAGTGCGGCACGCGGCCGGTGAAATGGATGGCATTGGCGACCGGAGAGGCTGAGCCTTGTGCCTGCAAGGCCTCGTCCATCGGTCCGCCGCCCACCATCAGCAAATGCGTATCGGGATGGCGTTCCACCAGCAGCGGCATGGCTGCGATCAAATCGTCGAGACCCTCGTAATCGTAGAAACTGCCGATGAAGCCGATCACTGGTCCGTCACCAATGCCCAGCTCCTCGGCCAGAACATCGTCGCGTGCGACAGGCTCTCCAAACATCGTCAAATCCACGCCATTGGGCATGATGCCGATCTTTTCGGGTGAAACACCGCGCGACACGAGATCGTCTTTGAGGCCCTGACAGATCGTCATCACCGCATCGGCCCCTGACACCGCCATATTCTCCAGCTGGCGGGTGAGGCGGTATTTGAGCGAACCCTGGCGCGTGGTGAGATTGCCCACGGCGGCATCCTCCCAGAAAGCGCGAATTTCATAGACCACCGGAATGCCGAGTTTTTTCCCGGCGCGCACGGCGGCAAGACCATCGAGCGCGGGCGAATGGGCATGGAGCACGTCAGGCCGCCATTCCCGTGCCAAAGCGACGATAGCATCAGCCAGCGCGCCGATCTCGCGCCATTCGCGCAGGCCCGCAGGACCTTGCGCCGCGCCCGGCGTGCGGTGGAAGGTGAAGCCATCCACCTCCTCAACCGCCGGACCGTCCGCCCCGTGCCGCAGCCCGGTAATCCCGCGCACTTCCAGCCCTAACGCCTGCTGCGCCGTCAGGATGGCGCGCGTGCGGAAAGTATAGCCGCTGTGCAGCGGCAAAGAGTGGTCGAGGATGTGCAGAATTCGGGTCATCATCCTGCCCACTGCCATATTGTGCTTAACGCACCGTCAAGAGCTTGCCCCTATGACGAATGCTCAGCAGCTGCCGGACGCATTCATTGATCGACTATTTCTCCATTGCGCTCACGCACGGCCTCATCATGGTCGCAGCTTGGCGGTTGCTGTTTCGCGGCGATCTGGATGACGAGCGCGCCGCCGAGCCGAAACCGGACAAACCGTGGTTGAAAAACCGCGCAGGCGGCTCGCCCGATGCGTGACATCGTCCTGCTCGCCTTTATCGGCACAATTCTGCTGATGGGATTCAAGCGCCCGTTTCTGTGGGTGCTGCTGTATATCTACGTCGATATCGTCTCGCCCCAGCTGATCGGCTGGGGGCTGATCCGCAGCCTGCATCTGTCGCTGGTGACCTTTATTGCCGCCTTCGCCGGCTATGTCGTGCTCGACAGCAAGGAAGGCAGCCGGTTTACCTTGCGGCAGGCGATCATCGTCGCGCTGCTGGCGTGGTGCGGCTACACCACGCTGGGCGCGGTGTTTCAGGAATTTGCGTGGCAGAAATGGGATTGGGTCTGGAAAGGCATGTTCTTTGCCGCCTTCCTCCCGCTGGCCCTGCGCACACGGCTGCGGCTGGAGGCGGCCGTGCTTGTTTTCGTGCTGTCCATCGGCGCGAATGCGATCAACGGCGGGATGAAGACTGTGTTCGGGGGCGGGGGCTACGGCGCGCTCACCATGCTGGTGGACATGGATTCGGGTCTTTACGAAGGCTCCATCATGTCGACCGCCGCAATTGCGACCATCCCATTGATCCTGTTTCTTGCCCGGCGCGGGACGATTTTTCCGCCCAGCTGGATGGTGTGGAGCTTTGCTGCCGCGCTGATCTTTGCCTGCCTGCTCATTCCCATCGGGACCAATGCGCGAACCGGTCTCGTCTGCATTGCGGTGCTGGGCGTGCTGATGCTGCGGCAGGTGCGGCACCGCTTCCTGTTTGCCGGACTGGCGGGCGTGGCAATGATCGCATCGCTGCCTTTCCTGCCTGCTGAATATGTCGAGCGGATGGAGACGATCACCGGTTTCCGTTCGGACGAAAGCGCTTCCACCCGTATCGAGGTGTGGAAATGGACTTATCACTACGCGCTCGCCAATCCGGCAGGTGGCGGTTTCGATGCCTATCGCGGCAACAGCTTCACTTACGACCTGCCCGAGATCACGGGCGAGGGGAACAACCGCCAGATTACCTATAGCGAGGTGACGGACGAGGGCCGTGCTTATCACTCATCCTATTTCGAGGTGCTGGGTGAGCAGGGCTGGCTCGGCCTGTTCCTGTGGCTCGCGCTGCAAGGGCTCGGCCTGTGGCAGATGGAGCGCATCCGCTGGCGCGAGAAGGCCTACCGTAGCGACCGCGACGTGTTCATGCACGACCTTGCCACCGCATTGCAGCACGCGCAGATCATCTTCCTGGTCGGCGCGCTGTTTGTCGGGATCGCATTCCAGCCCTTTGTCTTCATCCTGATAGCGATGCAATGCGCAGTGTGGAGCCAGTGGAAGCTGGCGCGCAAGGGGTTCAAACCATCTCCTGTGGCCGAGAAAATTGGCGTCTCTCAGGAGCCACTTGTTTCATGAAACCGCATCCGCAGCTTCGCAAAACTAACTATTCCGCATCCAGTCCTCAACCACCGGCGCGATTTGATTGCGCCATTTGCCGCCGTTGAAGATCCCGTAATGCCCAACGTCAGGGGCGAGGTGGTATTTCTTCTTTGCCTTTGGCAGGTGCTCCGCCAGATCGAGCGCGGCGCGGGTCTGGCCAATTCCCGAAATATCGTCATGTTCACCCTCGATAGCCAGCAGCGCGGTATCGCGAATGGCATCGGGATCAATCGCCTTGCCGCGATGGACGAATTCGCCCTTGGGCAGCGTGTGTTTCTGGAACACATGTTCGATGGTCTGGAGATAAAACTCCTTCGTCATGTCGCAGGCCGACAGATATTCGTCGTAAAACTGCTTTGTCCGGTCGGCGCTGTCCTGATCGCCCACGGTCATGTGTTTGAACATCTCGTAATGGCTCATCATGTGGTCTGACAGGTTCATGCTGATGAAGCCCGCCAGTTGCAGGAAGCCGGGATAGACTTCGCGCCCGGCGCCCGGGTAATTCATCGGCACGGTGGCGATCACGTTGTTTTCAAACCAGCTCAGCGGCTTGTCCATTGCCAGATCGTTGACACCGGTCGGGCTGGCGCGGGTATCGATCGGGCCGCCCATCATGGTCAGCGATTTGGGGCGGCACGGATCCTTGTCTGCCGCCATAACGGCCGTCGCCGCGAAGGCAGGCACGGAAGGCTGGCACACCGCCAGCATATGCGTGTCGGGGCCGAGGAATTGCAGGAATTCGATCAAATAATCGATGTAATCATCCAGATCGAAGCGCCCGGCTGACGTCGGCACAAGCCGCGCATCGGCCCAATCGGTGATCCACACTTCCTGATTTTCAACCATCCGCTGCACCGTGCCGCGCAGCAGCGTGGCATAGTGGCCGCTCATCGGAGCGACGATCAGCAGCTTGGGCGCATCTTCGGGCAAATCGTCGCGGACAAAGCGGCGCAGATTGCCGAACGGCTTTTCCATCACCACGCTTTCGGAGATGGGCTTCAACTCACCATCGATTTCCACCGGTTCGAGTCCGAATTCAGGTTTCCCGCGATCTTCATAGACGTGGGCGAAGACCTTCAGCGCACTGGCAGCGGCGGGGCCCATACCGAAATACCCCATGGGCAATGACGGATTATCGAGCAGATTGGCGCCGACCGTGGCCCAATGGCTGGCCGAGCTGAACCAAGCCTTGTGCATTTCGTAAGCGGAATAAAGCAATTCTGTGCGCCCCTTGCGTGAAAACCGGCCACATTTCGCGAAAGTGGCCAGAGCTGCCTGCTGCTGCCTATTGCTATGTTCTGTGGCTGGCGATCGGCGAAGTGTGCGCAGGACATGCCTGCATTTCTCTCATGTTGCAATGCGGCATAAGGTCCAATTCCCCTATCAGCCCCCTTCGTCGCATCCGGGCTGGCTTGACCACGACGGCGATTGGGCTAGGGCCACAGGCAGTATGGCGTCCCCTGAACTGCAAAACTCTGAGAAGCTAGACGAGCCCAAACCGGCGCGCGATCTTGGCCCGCTGCGGATGATTTTCCGCGAAGCGAAGAAATACCCACTGCAAATTGCGCTCGCCGCAATTGCCCTTCTGGTGACTGCATCAGTCATTTCGCTGGCGATGCCGCAGGCGTTCAAGATGATCATCGACCGCGGGTTTGGCGGCGCAGGCGATATCGGGCGCTGGTTCCGCTATCTGCTTGGTCTGGTGGCCGTGTTGGGCGTCGGCACAGCGCTGCGCTTCTACTTCGTCAGCTGGATCGGTGAACGGGTCGTCGCCGATGTACGGCGCGAAGTTTACAACAATCTGCTGCGCCTCTCGCCATCGTTCTTTGAAGAGAACAGCCCCAAGGAAATCAGCAGCCGGATGACGGCGGACACTTCGATCATTGAGCAGGTGGTTGGTACGACCTTGTCAGTCGCGCTGCGCAATACGATCATGGCTGTGCTTGGTACGGCCTATCTGTTCTGGCTTGCCCCGCAGCTGGCAGTCTGGCTGCTGGCGGGCATTCCCGTAGTTGTCATACCGATCACGGTTTTTGGACGCCGCCTGCGCGATGTCAGCCGGACAAGTCAGGACCGTGTGGCCGATGTTGGCGGCATTACGACCGAAATGCTCTCTGCAATGAAGATTGTTCAGGGCTTCAACCAGGAAGACCGTGAGGCCGCCCGCTTTGGCGAAGCGGTGGAGAAAACCTTTGTCGTCGCGAAACGCCGCATCGCGATCCGCGCGGCGATGACAGCCATTCTGATAACGCTGATCTTCGGTTCTATCACGATCCTGCTGTGGCGCGGTGCAACGCTCGTCACCGAAGGCGCCATATCAAGCGGCACGATTGGCGCATTCATCTTTGCTGGCGTCATCGTGGCCGGAGCCTTTGGCTCTTTGACCGAAGTTTATGGTGATTTGCTGCGCGGCGCGGGCGCTGCGAGCCGGTTGAGCGAATTGCTGAATGAAACGCCGGAGATCGCCCCGCCTGCCCGTCCGCAGGCCCTGCCGCAGCCGCCGCGTGGCAGCCTGACGTTCGACAATGTCAGCTTCAGTTACCCGACCCGTCCTGACGAACAGGCTATTGCCGATTTCAGCCTGATTATCGAGCCGGGCGAAACAGTGGCCATTGTCGGCCCGTCGGGCGCGGGCAAATCGACCATCTTCCAGCTCGCCGAGCGGTTCTACGATCCGCAAAAAGGCGCGATCAAGATGGACGGCGTGCCCCTGACGCAGGCGGACCCTGCCGACATCCGCCGCCGCATGGCGCTGGTGCCGCAGGAAGGCATTCTGTTTGCCGCCAGCGCGCGCGACAATCTGCGCTATGGCGCGTGGGAAGCGGGCGAAGAAGCAATCTGGGATGCCGCGCGCGCCGCCAATGCGGAAAGCTTCCTGCGCGATTTGCCCGATGGCCTCGAAACCTTCCTTGGCGAAGGCGGCGCGCGTCTGTCGGGCGGACAGCGCCAACGTGTCGCCATTGCCCGCGCTCTGCTGCGCGATGCGCCGATCCTGCTGCTCGACGAAGCGACCAGCGCGCTCGATGCAGAAAGCGAAAGGCTGGTGCAGGATGCGCTCGAACATCTGATGGAAGGCCGCACGACGCTGGTCATTGCGCACCGTTTGGCAACCGTCCGCGCGGCGGACCGGATCATTGTGCTGGATGGTGGCCGCGTGGTCGAACAGGGCAATCATGCCAGCTTGAGCGTGGCTGGCGGCCTCTATGCACGGCTGGCAGCGCTGCAATTTGATGACCAGGCAATTCCCGCTGTTGCTGAATAGGCTGGCCCAAGGTTCTGGGCTCAAAGCCTTGCGTCGAGCGGAATCAGTTCTTAATCGATATAGTAACGACAGAAACGGCCCGTCCGGTTTGGACGAGGTGACGCAATTCTACACGACTTTGGGGACGATCGCATGATTCGCACAATGCTTGCTACAACTGTATCCGCCATAGGGCTGGCGCTGGCCGCGCCCGCCATGGCGCAGGACGAAGCCTCTACCACGCCGACGATGGATTTTGGTGAATGGGGCGTCGGCCTCGATGTGATCGACCAGAGCGTCGATCCGGGTGATGATTTCAACGCCTATACTAATGGCATCTGGATCGCCACGAACGAAATTCCGGCAGATCGCCAGCGTTATGGCGCGTTTGATATGCTGCGTGAAAAATCGGTTGTTGATGTCGAAACGCTGATCAACGATCTGGTCGCATCCGAACCTGCGCCGGGCACCACCGCGCGCCGCATCGTCGATGCTTACAACGCGTTCTATGATGTCGAGGCGATCGACGCGAGCGGCCTTGCCCCAGCGCAGCCCTATCTTGGCAATATCTTTGCGGCGCCCGATCTCGACACGCTTGTCGCCTTGATGGAACAGCCCGGCTATTCCAGCCTGGTCAGTGCAGGCGTAGGCATCGATGCGCGCAATCCTACCGATTACGCGGTTTCCATCGGTTTCAACGGCATGGGCCTGCCCGACCGCGACTATTACCTCGTTGATTCGGAGAGCAATCTCGAAATTCGCGAAGCCTACATGGAATATCTGGCCACCATGCTGGGCGCGGCAGGATATGACGATCCTGCAGGCGCGGCTGAGGCCGTCTATGCGTTCGAGCACAAGGTTGCCGAGCTGGAATGGGCGCGCCAGATGTTGCGTGTGCCGCAGCTGACCTACAACGTACTCAGCCGTGACGAGCTTCGCGAGATGGCGGGCGATTTCCCGATTGATGCACTGCTCGAAGCAGGTCAGTTCGGCGACCAGGACCGTTTCCTCGCCAGCCAGCTGCCGCCTACCGCAGAGGAAGTGGAAGAGCTTGACCTGACGCCCGCGCAGCTCGACATGATCGGCGGCGGCCTTCCAGCGATGATGGAACTGCTTTCCGAAACTCCGCTGGCAACCATCAAGGCTTATATGGCGGTTCGTTTCCTTGGCGGGAACGCGGCCGTCCTGTCGAGCGAGCTCGATGCAGTGCAGTTCGATTTCTTCGGGCGGACCATTGGTGGCCGCGAAGAACAGCAGCCGCGCTGGAAGCGCGCGATTTCTGCCGTCGAAGGCATGTTGGGTGAGCAGCTCGGTGCGCTTTATGTCGAGCGGTATTTCCCGCCTGAAAGCAAGGCCCAGATGGAAGAGCTGGTGGCCAATCTGTCGCGCTCCATGAACCTCTCGCTCGACGAAAACGAGTGGATGACGCCTGAAACCATCGCCGAGGCGCGCAATAAGCTGAACGGCTTTGTGCCGATGGTCGGCTATCCTGACGAGTTCGAGATCTATGAAGGCCTCGAGATCAGCGCCGACGATCCGCTGGGCAACCGCATGAGCGCGACGAGCTGGGCCATTGCCGACAATCTGTCGCGCCTTGGCACGCAGGTCGATCCGACCGAGTGGGGCATGCTGCCGCAGACGGTGAATGCCTATTATTCGCCGCTCACCAACCGCATCGTCTTCCCCGCCGCAATTTTGCAGGCACCGTTCTTTAATGGCGAAGCCGATCCGTCGGTGAACTATGGCGGTATTGGCGCGGTGATCGGCCATGAAATTGGCCATGGTTATGACGATCAGGGCTCGCAATTCGATGCCACTGGCACGCTGCGCAATTGGTGGCAGGATTCCGACCGTGAAGGCTTTGAGCAGTTCACGGCGCGGATGGCGGGATTCATCGAGAGCTTCTGCCCCGTCGACAGCCCGGAAGGCCCGGTCTGCTTGCGCGGCCAGCAGTCCATGGGTGAAACGCTGGGCGATGTTGTCGGTCTGCAAATGGCGTACCGCGCCTATCGCCTGTCGCTGAACGGCGAAGAGGCAGAAGTGATTGACGGCCTGACCGGCGATCAGCGCTTCTTCCTCGGCTTCGCGCAGATCTGGCGCGGAATGGAGCGCGAGGAAAGCCTGCGCAACCGCGTGATGACTGCGAACCACCCTCCGGGCGAATTCCGCCTGAACAATGCCGTGCGTCATCTTGATGCCTGGTATGACGCGTTCAATGTGAGCGAAGATGACGCGCTGTATCTGTCGCCGGAAGATCGCATCCGCATCTGGTAACCGGTAACGGTCCGGGCCCACCCCGCTGCGGCAGGCCCACCCCCAGCCCCTCCCGCAAGCGGGAGGGGAGCGAGGCTTGCCAGCTTGCTGGCTTAGTCGCAGCGGGGTGGGCCTGTAGCCGCGACTTGCTTGACTTAGGAACAGCTTTGGCCATTGACCCTTGGCCATGACTTTCCTCCAGCTATTGCTGATCGCCGTCGTTCAGGGGATCACCGAATTCCTGCCGATTTCCTCGTCAGGGCATTTGATTCTGATCCCCCATCTGACCGATTTCGCCGATCAGGGGCCGCTGATTGATGTCGCGGTGCATGTCGGATCGCTGCTGGCGATCATCGTCTATTTCTTCAAGGATGTGGTGGTGCTGGCGCGCGGCGGCTTTGCTTCCATTGGCATGGGCTCGGCACCGTCGGAGCGACGCCTGTTCTGGTGGATTGCGCTCGGCACCATCCCGGCGGTCGCCTTCGGCCTCGCGATCAAGCTGGGCGCATTCAACACTATTGCTGAAACATGGTTCAACATCACTGTGGTGGACGATGATCTGATGTCCTCGATCCGTTTCACCGATCTGATTGCGGTCAATCTGATTGTCTATGGCATCGCGCTTGGCATTGCCGATTTCTTCGGGCGCGAGGACAAGAGCTTTGAAGACATGACCTGGCGCGATGGCCTGCTGGTCGGCATTGCGCAGGCACTGGCGATCATTCCGGGCACCAGCCGTTCGGGCGTCACCATGACGGCTGCCCGCGCGCTGGGTTACAGCCGGGTGGAGGCGGCGCGCTTTTCCTTCCTCCTGTCGATCCCGGCGGTAGCGGGCGCTGGCGTGCTGATTGTGCCCGAGATTTTTGAGGCAGGCGGCGGTCTGGCAATGGAAGCGCTGATTGCCGGCGTGCTGACATTCATTGCGGCCTTTGCAACGATGGCTTTCCTGATGAATTTCCTCAAGAAAGCCTCGATGCTCGTATTCGTCATCTATCGCGTGGCGATGGGCGTGGCGCTGCTCGCGCTGTTCTAGGGCAGACTACCCGAGGGCGCATCCACTCCAGTATGTCCTTGATTGGGGCTTTCGCCCTGTTTTTGCCACAAAACCTGTTGCGCGCGTCGATTTTCCGTTAAGCGAGTCGCGAATGAACTCACGGGTCATTCTTTTTTGGGGCGATCCAAGTGGTCGCCCTATCCTTTGAAGGGGAATTACAATGAAGAAGATTATCGCTTTTGCTTCCGCCGCTGTCCTTGGCCTTGGTGTTGCCGCATGTGACGGCGCCAACGAAGAAGCAGCTGAAGACGCCGCAGAAGAAATGGAAGAAGCCGTTGAAGAAGCAGCTGATGCCATGGAAGACGCTGGCGAAATCACTGAAGCCGAAGCAGACGCAATGGTCGACGAAGCTGAAGCTGCTGGCGAAGCCATGGAAGACGCTGGCGAAGCCATGGATGAAGCGAAGTAAGCTCAAGCTTACAGCTTGACATAGCTTTTAGCGGAAAGAGCCGGTCCCTCGCAGGGCCGGCTTTTTCTATGTCTGGGGTAGGCAAAATGTTATCGAAACGGCATCAAACAGGCCAACATCAGACCGGTTGGGCGCTGCTCCCGCGGCCACCGCGCAGGAAATATTCCTGGCTCCCGCGATGCACAACATTGTCAACATCGATCACCGCCGAATTGGCATAGGTGAAGCTCGGGCCAAGGCTGCGATAGAGCCGGTCGAAATCACGCTCCACCGTCTGGCGGTAGAGGTCATCAAAGCTCTCGATCACGAAATAGGTCGGCTGCAGATCGTCGATCACGTAATCGGTGCGCATCACCCGGTCGACATTGAGCATGATGCGGTTGGGCGATTCGGCTTCCAGCGCAAACACTGCTTCTGCCGGGCCGGACAGGATTCCGGCGCCAAAAATGCGCGGTTCATCATTTTCCATGATGAGGCCAAATTCAACCGTGTACCAATAGAGTGCGCCCAGTGCTTTCAAGTGGTTGTAGCGCATCGCCTTCCACCCGGCGCGGCCATATTCCTGCATGTAATCGGCAAAAGTCGGATCGGTCAGCAACGGGACATGGCCGAACACGTCGTGAAACACGTCCGGCTCCTGAATATAATCGAAGGTCTCGCGCGTGCGGATGAAATTGCCCGCCGGGAAGCGGCGATTGGCGAGGTGCCAGAAGAACACGTGATCGGGGATCAGCATGGGCACAGGCACCACGCTCCATCCGGTCAACTTGTCCAATTCCTCCGACAAACGCCTGAAGTCGGGGACGCCGCCCTGGCCAAGGTCGAGCTTTTCCAGCCCGCTCAGCATGGCTGAACATGCGCGGCCCGGCAGAATATCCATTTGCCGCGCGAACAGATCATCCCAGGTACGATCGTCTGCGGAGGTATATTGCGTCTGCGCTGGCTCCAGCCAGTCGTCACCAACATGCGCGGGCCGTTTGAGCGGCGCGGTGAAGACATCGGAGGAGATCTCGGGAAGGGTGGTGAAATCTTCCGTATCGCGCGAAAGTTCAGCGGTTTGCGTCATGGCTGCGATGATACCACACAGCGCCCGCGCAATCCAGTTTCACTCGTTACCACCTGGCATGGACGTGCCGGAAACCTCCGCGTCTTGCGCGGATTCGCGTTCGCTCAGCATTTCGGCGGCTTCGGCAACGGCCTGTTGCTCGTCTCCGGAGACGGGCGGCGGCGTCGGCGCGTCGCTGCCATTGCTGCAAGCGGAGAGCGCCAAGCCCAATGCCAATGGCAATCCGGCGGGCGCTCTCCAGACCATGCCTATTCCTGCGTTTCGGCGACGATTTCCTGCGCCACTTCGGCAGCTTCGGCTGCATCCATTTCGCCCACTGCTTCGGCCGCTGTTTCGGCCGCTTCGAGAGCTGCATCCACGGTGTTTTCCGCTGCGTCTGCTGCCTCAGTCGCTTCATCCTCGGTGACGTTCATCGCCTCGTCAGCGTCTTCATCCGACATTGCTTCATCATCGGCGACAGGTTCTGGCATGTCGGCCATGGCATCGTCCGCCGGGACTTCGACAGTGTCCGCGACAGCTTCTTCCGAAGCATCGGTGGTTTCGCCGCAGGCTGCGAGTGCAAAGGCGGCAGTGGCGGTGATAAAGGCAAGTTTCTTCATGTGTTGTTCCCTCAGGTCTCTCAATTCGAGATAGCCTGTCTAGCGCAGCGTTGCGCACGTGGAAATGCCCAATAGCTGGGTGGCGGTAGGCTGTTCGATCTGCAAGACGGACGCCATGCAGCAAGCCGCCGCCATTCCTCCCACGCTGGACGCCGCGCGCGCCGAATTGCGCCGAATTTTCGGATTCGGCAGCTTTCGCGGCGTGCAGGAGGCGGTGCTGTCGCGCGTATTGGCGGGCCAATCGACGCTGGCGGTGATGCCGACGGGCGCGGGCAAGTCGCTCACTTACCAGCTGCCTGCCACCATGCTGGACGGCACTTGCGTCGTAATTTCGCCGCTGATCGCACTGATGCATGACCAGCTGCGCAGCGCGCGGGCGAACGGAATTGCGGCGGCCACGCTGACCAGCGTCGATGCCGATTGGCGTGAAACAATGGATGCTTTCCGTGCGGGCGCGCTGGACCTCCTCTACGTCGCCCCTGAACGCGCCAGCCAGCCGGGCTTTCGCGATCTGCTGTCATCGGCGCGCGTTGCGCTGTTTGCCGTGGATGAGGCGCATTGCGTGTCCGAATGGGGGCATGATTTCCGGCCCGATTACCGCCAGATGCGCGGGCTTCTGGATAGTTTTCCCGACGTACCGCGCCTTGCGCTCACCGCTACTGCCGATGCGCATACGCGCAGCGATATTCTTACTCAGCTAGGTATCCCGGATGATGGGCTGGTGCTGGCAGGCTTTGATCGGCCCAATATCCGCTACACCATCACCCACCGCGACAATCCCACTGCGCAGCTCACCGATCTGATGGAGAAAGAGCCGGGGCCGGGCATCGTCTACGCACCCACCCGCGCCAAGGTGGAGAAGCTGGCTGAGCAATTGGCGGACCGCACCGGGCGGCCCGTGCTGCCCTATCATGCGGGGCTTGATCCGCAGGTTAGGGCAGACAATCAGGCGGCCTTCGTGTCGTCGGAAAACATGGTGATCGTGGCCACGGTCGCTTTCGGCATGGGGATCGACAAGCCCGACGTGCGCTTTGTCGCCCATGCGGGCATCCCCAAGTCGATAGAGGGCTATTATCAGGAGACGGGGCGAGCAGGGCGCGATGGCGATCCGGCGCGCGCGGTCATGCTGTGGGGAGCAGGCGACTTCGCTACTGCGCGCCAGCGCCTGTCCGATGTCGATGAGCGCCGCCGCCAGGGCGAACACGCGCGGCTCGACGCGCTGGCGGGGCTGGTCGAGACGCCGGGTTGCCGCCGCGCGGTACTGCTGCGGCATTTCGGCGAGGACCCACCTGCAACATGCGGCAATTGCGACAATTGCCTCAATCCGCCCAAAGTCACTGATGCAACCGAACTGGCGCGCAAACTGCTGAGCGCCGCCTATCGCACCGGACAGAGCTTTGGCTTTGGCCACCTTTCCAAGGTGCTGACAGGCGATGCGGACGAGAGAGTGCGCCAGCGCGGCCACGACAGCCTGTCGGTGTTCGGCATTGTCGGTGGTGAGGAGGCGGTCTTGCTCCGCCCACTGGCGCGCGCTTTGCAGGCAACCGGCGCGCTGGTGGCCAATGCCCATGGCGGGCTGGAACTGGGCGGTGATGCGCGGGATATTCTGAAGGGGGAGCGCTCTGTTGAGATCGTTCTGCCACCCCCTAAACAGCGGCGCACGGGCAGAGGCAGCCGCAGGGGTGGCCGCGATACGACGCCCAATCCTGTGGGCGATCCGCTGTTCGAGGCATTGCGCACTCTGCGCCGCGATCTTGCCGCCGAATCGGGCGTGCCGCCTTATGTGATCTTCCACGATGCCGTGCTGCGCGCGATGGCGTCAGGTCGCCCTGCTTCGCTGGAGGAGATGTCCGGCATTCCTGGCGTGGGCGAGAAAAAGCTCGCCGCTTATGGCGCAGCCTTCCTCAAGACTATCCGCGAGAACTGACCTCCTGACGACTGCTATAGCGCCGATTGTCATTGCGCTCTGGCTTATTTTGATATAAAGACGATATCATAATTATATCAAACAGGAGGATATTGATGAGCGAAGAACATATTCCAATGGAGCGCAGCCATGAGAAAGCGGCCAGCGGCTTTAACGGGTTTCTCATGCTGGCTGTGTCGGTGGTGCTGACCGGATTGATTGTCTGGTTCGTGGTGTCGACGATTGGCGCAAAGGAAGCGGGCATGTCGGCTGGAGGACCGCTCAGCGGAGCGGGTCTTTGCCTGATCCTCAGCCTGCTGTCATGGAGCGGTTTTTACATGATCCAGCCCAATCAGGGCGCGGTCATCACGCTGTTCGGGGAATATCGCGGGACAGACCGGACCGAGGGCCTGCGCTGGGTGTGGCCGTGGATGGGCAAGAACAAGGTCAGCGTGCGCGCGCACAACATTCATTCCGAACGCATCAAGATTAACGACAAACGCGGCAACCCCATCGATGTCGCCTGTAACGTGGTGTGGCGGGTGAAGGATACAGCGCAAGCGGTGTTCGACGTCGATGATTACAAGGAATTCGTGAACATCCAGATCGAAGCGGGCCTGCGCACGGTCGGCGCGCGCCACCCCTATGATGATTTCGAGGAAGACGAAACGACGCTGCGCGGCAGCCCCGTTGTCGTCAATTCCGAATTGCAGGCAGAGCTGAACGAGCGCCTCTCCGCCGCCGGTGTGGTGGTGGACGAAGCCAGCCTGACGCACCTTGCCTATGCCAGCGAAATCGCCGGAGCCATGCTGCGCCGCCAGCAAGCCGAAGCAGTTATTGCCGCGCGCACCAAGCTGGTGATCGGCGCTGTCAGCATGGTCGAAATGGCGCTCGAAAAACTCTCCGCCGATGATATTGTTCATCTCGACGATGAGCGCCGCGCGGCCATGGTCTCGAACCTGATGGTGGTGCTGTGCGGGGAGCGCGATGTGAACCCCGTCGTCAATGCCGGTTCGCTTTACCAGTAACGCGATAGGCTAGAGAGCCATGCCATCCGCTAAGAAAAAGGCCTTTGCCCTGCGCCTCGATCCGGCGCTCCACGATGCGGTGGAGCGCCTTGCGGCGCAGGAATTGCGCTCGGTGAATGCAGAGCTGGAGGTGCTCATCCGCGAGGCGATGAAGCGGCGCGGAATTGACGTGCCGATCAGCAAGGGGCCAAAGAGAGGCCGCCCGCCCGCGGCCCGGACTGGCGGCAATGCAAAGGGCGACGACACTTCTTGACGGCCAATTAACCTTCTTTTGCTACGCCTGCGGGCATGACACACGCCGCCACCCTTCCGTCCGCTTCGCGCATTTCAACCCGACTTGCACTGGCAATCGCCGCACTGGCGGTCGCCGCCATTCCGACGGCAGCCTTGCTCGCGCAAGGAAGTGCCGCGCCCTATACAATCGTTGAGACCGGGCAGGGTTTCGAGCGCTTGCAGGATGCGGTGAATGCCATTGGTGACACGCGCGGCACCATTGCCATTGCACCGGGACGGCACGAACAATGCGCTGTGCAGACTGCAGGACAGATCAGCTATCTGGCGAGCGAGCCGGGCTCGGCGATTTTTGATGGCGTGACTTGCGAGGGCAAAGCCGCATTGGTGCTGCGTGGACGGAGCGCCGAAGTGGCGGGCCTCATCTTCGAAAATATGCGCGTGCCCGATTACAACGGCTCTGGCATCAGGCTGGAGGCGGGCAATCTGACCGTTGCGCAAAGCTGGTTCCGTGATAGCCAGCAGGGCATTCTCACCGCCAGCGACACATCAGCGCGCATGGTGATCGACCGCTCCACCTTCACCCGCCTTGGCACATGTGAAGGCGCGGGCGGTTGTGCGCATTCGGTTTACACCGGCGACCTCGCCCATGTCCGCATCACGAACAGCCGTTTCGAACAGGGGCGCGGCGGGCATTACGTCAAATCGCGCGCAACCCGCGTGGATATCGCCGCCAGCAGCTTTGACGATGCTGCAGGCCGCGCCACCAATTACATGATCGACTTGCCCGGCGGTGCCACAGGTCAGATCAGCAACAATTGGTTTGTGCAGGGTGCAGACAAGGAAAACTATTCTGCCTTCATCGCCGTAGCCGCCGAAGGCCGCAGCCATGATTCCAGCGCACTGAGCATTGTGGGCAATAACGCCCGTCTCGCCCCCGGTGTGGATCGCAACACGGTTTTCGTGGCAGACTGGTCAGGCGATATGGGCGGCATCGGTGAGAATGTGCTGGGCCGGGGCCTATCGCGCTACGAACGGCGATAATTCGTCTGGAACATCGGCGGTGGCGGGTCCATGAGGCTGCTCCATGTCCGACGCTTTCATCCGCCTCCAGAAAATCCTCCCGCACCATGCTGTCTCCCGCTTCGCCGGCAAATTCGCGGGCAGCGAGAAGCCGTGGCTCAAGGATCGCCTGATCCGCCGCTTTATCGATGCCTATGCTGTCGACATGACCGAAGCCGCGCGGCCGGTGGAGGCCTTTGCCAGTTTCAACGACTTCTTCACCCGCGAGCTGAAGCCCGGTGCGCGTCCGCTGGCCGATAGCGCGGCGCACGTCCTCTCCCCCGCCGATGGCGCGATCAGTCAGATCGGGCGCATTGAAGGCGGGCGCATCTTTCAGGCCAAGGGCCGCCATTTCACTGCCGAGCAATTGCTTGGCGGCGATGCAGCTGCGGCAGAGCGCTTTGCAGGCGGTAGCTTCGCCACGATTTATCTCAGCCCGAAGGATTATCACCGCGTCCACATGCCCGCCGCCGGTTCCCTGCGCGCAACAACCTATGTGCCGGGCGATCTGTTCAGCGTGAACCAGATAACGGCGGAAAATGTCGACGGTCTGTTCGCGCGCAACGAGCGGTTGGCGTGCCGATTTGAAGGGCCGCACGGCCACTTCGCCAGTGTCATGGTCGGCGCGATGATTGTGGCGGGGATTGAAACCGTATGGTCAGGCCGGGTCGAGGCGCACAATCCCACGCTGGTCCATCACGCTTTCGCCGCTGGCACGCATGACTTTACCGCCGGAGACGAAATGGGCCGCTTTTTCCTCGGCTCTACCGCCGTGCTTTTGTTCGAGCCGGGCAGGGTGGAATGGGATGAGGCTCTCACTGCCGGAGACAGCGTGCGCATGGGGCAGGCTATTGGTCGCTGGCTCTAGCCGAAAGCCTGTGCGTAGCTGACCTCGCCTGCGGGAGGATCGCCGGTAAACACCACGCGCTGGAAATATTCCGCTGGAACGCCGGGGAAAATAAGCGCGGGATCATGCGCGAAGCCGAAACGCGCATAATAGTCCGGATTGCCGAGGACGGTACAACCGGCCGCACCCTCGCTGCGCAAACGGGCAAGGCCCACTTCGCAAAGCGCCTTGCCGATCCCGCCGTTCTGGACTGCGGGTTCTACCGAAAGTGGACCAAGGCCGTACCAGCGCTTGGCTCCATCGGCAATCGCGACCGGGCTGAAGGCAATGTGACCGACAAGCGCGCCATTCTGCTCCGCGACAAGCGAGAGCATCGGCACACGGTCACGGCGCAGGCGCTCTATAATGTCCGGCTCGGTCCCGCTCGAATGCGCGTGATTTTCGAAGGCGCGTTCCACCATGGCACCGATCGCAGCCTCATCACCTGCGCGTTCGTCACGGATGGACCAGTTCACGTCAGCAAATGCCCTGCCCGGTCGCGCTTGGTGGCGAGGTAGCGGGCGTTGTGCGGGTTGGCGGGCAATTGGTGCGGAACGCGCTCGGTGACATTGACGCCAGAACTTTGCAGCGCGGCGACTTTCTCCAGATTGTTCGTCATCAGACGCACCTGCGGCACGGCGAGCAGATCCAGCATGCGCGCGGCCAGCGGGAAATCGCGCGCTTCTTCGGGCAGGCCGAGGCGGCGATTGGCCTCCAGCGTATCGACGCCGGTATCCTGCAGCCGGTAAGCGCGCAGCTTGTTGACTAGACCAATCCCGCGCCCTTCCTGCCGCATGTAAAGCAAGATGCCCCAGCCGCCCTTTGCCACTTCGGCGCTCATGGCTGCGAGCGCTGCATCCAATTGCGGGCCGCAATCGCATTTGAGGCTGCCGAAGATGTCGCCTGTCAGGCATTCGGAATGCAAGCGCACCAGCGGCGCACGGTCCGATGACTGATCGCCCAGCACGATAGCGACGTGTTCGCGCATGTCATTGATACTGCGGAAGGCGACGATCTCCGCTTCCTCCTCCCGCACGATCGGCAGATGCGCGCGGGTGGCAATTTCGAGGTTGAGCGGATCGGCCCAAGCGGCAAGATCGCTCGCGTCGAGCGTTACCGCTTCACCTGCCGGATCAGGGCCGACCATGAAGGCGGGCAGGATCCCGGCAATGCGCGCCAGTTCTAATGACGCGACAGCATCGGCGCGCCACGTGAGGTCTTCGGCTTTGAACGGACCTTTAAGCGGATTGTCATTGTCGAGCGCCGGGTCGGCCACTGGCAATGCTGCGTCGAGGGTCAGCGGCTCAGCAGCGCGGATCAGCGCGGGCGAGTGACCATCGGCGGCGGCGCGCTGATTGGTCAGGCGCAGCGTTTCTGCGCGCGCGGCAGACACCAGCAAGTGCGCCGATGTCGCATGGCGCAGCGGCGCGGTCTCTACCGGCAGCAGAACCGGCGCATCACCCACCCGGATCGGCCAGCCATGGCGCAAGGCATCGACTGCCTGCGCCACGCGCCGTTCGGGGGAGGCAGAATGCTCGCTCAGAGATCGAACTCCGTGATCAGCGGGATATGGTCGCTCGGCTTTTCCCAATCACGCGCATCTTCGAGCAGCCAGTGACGTGTGCTCTGCTGGGCCAGCTCGGGCGAGGCCCACATGTGGTCGAGCCGCCGCCCGCGATCATTCACTCGCCAGTCTTTCGAGCGATAGCTCCACCAGCTGTAATAGCGTTCCGGATCACGGATATGTTCGCGCCCGATGTCGGTCCACCCGTGCGCGTCCTTGAACCGCTGGAGCGTTTCCACTTCCAGCGGCGTATGGCTGACGACTTTGAGCAATTGCTTGTGGTTCCACACATCGCTTTCGAGCGGCGCGACGTTGAAATCGCCAACAATCATTGTGGGCCGGTCAATTTTGTCGGCCCAGCGCGTCATGCGTTCGAAGAAATCGAGCTTTTGGCCGAATTTGGGATTTTTCTCCCGATCCGGCTCATCGCCGCCAGCCGGGATATAGACGTTCTCGAGGATCATGCCCTTGCCCGCACCGCCCAATTCCACTCCGACATGGCGCGCTTCGCCATTGTCCTGCCAATCGTGGCGCGAAAATTCGGTAAGCGGGACGCGGCTGACCGTGGCGACGCCGTGATAGCCCTTCTGCCCATGGACAGCGGTGTGGGTATAGCCAAGTTCCGCGAAGGCTTCGTAAGGGAACTGGTGCTCCTGACATTTGATTTCCTGCAGGCACAGGACGTCGGGCGCTTCTTCTTGCAGGAAACGCGCCACAATAGGCATACGCAGGCGGACGGAATTGATGTTCCAGGTGGCGATAGAGATCATGGGAATGGGATAGGGAGCAGCGCTACGAGCGACAAGTGCGCGGGGCTCTTTTGTTTGGTGCGGCCATCACATCCGTGATGACCTCGGTGCCAGCCCGGCTCCCCCGCCCAACCACCCGATACCGTATCGGATAATCATCGGGTGGTTGGGCGGGGGAGCCGGGCCGGTGCCGCAAGGGAGGGGCGCATACCCCGACCGCACCAAACAAAAGAGCCCTATTTTTCACATAAAAAACCCCCGTCGCGGGGGCATTGCGACGGGGGTTCATATTGAGCGTTCGTCACGCTTCGCAAAACGGGCTTTCTTGGAGGGAGGGCAACAGGGGGGAAACCCAACCTCACCGCGTCTTGTCTTCACAAATTAGGGTGTTTTGCCTGTCGCGCCAATGAATTTCGTCGGCCATTTGTCGCAAATTTACAACGCACCAGCGCTGATCGGTTTATCCAGGTCGACGGGATGAGCGGCGCGGATCACGAAAGCGGAAAGCGCTGTCGGGTACGGACATGCCATAGCGATGGTTGCGCAGACGCACCGTGGTACGCGTATTCTGCGAATCCAGAGCAACCCAGCTGGCCAATTCCAGCCCACCGGGAGCGCTCGCCTTTTCGACGAAAATCAGTGTCATCACGCCGAATTCGGGCCGATTCGGATCGCGCACCTCGATGCTGACGACATTGTCAGTCGAAGAGGGCTGCAACGTGCCATAGCGGCGCATGTCGCGGTCAGGATCGAGCAGCGCGCCGAGCGGCGAATTGCTGATCGGCCAGCGTTCCACTTGGTTCACATCGTAATCGACCAATGTCAGCGCGCGCCCATCCGACACGACCAGCATGTTCACGTCATCGGTATATTCAAAACGAATGTGACCCGGATTGCGCAGGGTCAGTTCACCTGCAACCGAATTGTCTGAGCGATCCGTCTGGGTGAAATCGGCGCGCATTGTGGAGATGGCCCGCAAGGCGCGAACCGCCCGGTTCAGCTCATCCGACTGCGGCTGCGCCACGGCAGAGGTCACCGGCACAGCCAGCGATACGGGCAAGGCCAGCGTGGCCGTACCAAGCATGGCAGCGGCGACAGGCTTCGAAAAATAGCGTGTAATAGGGTTCATGCTGCACTCCATAGGTATGCAGCGTTGAACTGTCACTGAACTATAGCGGTTCCCAGCGTTCAGATTCCGGCAGATTCCGGCAGTTCTCAGGTGATGGAGCGGATCAGGGTCGCGAAGCGCGACTTACTTGATCTTGCCTTCCTTGTACTCGACATGCTTCTTCGCAACCGGATCATACTTGCGGAAGACGAACTTTTCCGTGTGGTTGCGCGGGTTCTTCTTGGTCACGTAGAAGTGGCCGGTATCCGCGGTCGAGTTCAAACGGATCTTGATGGTTGCAGGCTTCGCCATGGTCTTACTTTCAAATGTCTGTGAGGGACCATAGCGGTCCGAAAAAACACAGGCGACGCCATGCGCCGCCCTTCAGCGCGCGCCTCTGCGATAGAGTCGGGGAAAAGTCAAGGCTTGCGGCTAAAGCTCTGGCTTCCCGCGCAGCGCCTTTTTCTGCCCGTGCGCTTTCTTCCCGGCAAGCCGTTTGGCCTTGCCCACGCGGTTTACCCGCGTTTTCGCACGCTTCTTGGGTTCCTTGAGCGCCTGTTTGATGATTTCAGCCAGACGTTCCCGCGCTTCGCGGCGGTTGGCGTCCTGCGTGCGGTGATTGCGCGCGTCGATTACTATCTCGCCTGCGGAATTCAGGCGATTGCCCGCAAGGTCTTTCAGCCGGTGGAAGATTCGCGGGGTGAGGCCGAGCGCGTAAATATTGACGCGCAGTTGCACGGCCGTTGCCACCTTGTTGACGTTCTGCCCGCCGGGGCCCGAAGCGGTGATGAAACTTTCCTCGGCAATGGCGCACGCCTTATCGAGGACCGTGCCCATTATTCCGCTCCAAGACCTGTAAAATCGGCAGGCAGAGGGGCGGTGGCCGTAATGTCAGGTTTGCCCTCGCGCGGCATGGTAATCGCGCTGGCATGGAGCATGGTGCGGCGTACGCGGCCATCCTTCTTCCCGTAAACAGGATCGCCCAGCAACGCATGGCCAAAGGCGTGCTGCGCATGGACGCGGATCTGGTGGGTGCGGCCGGTTTCGGGGCGGAATTCGACCAGCGTCAGCCCGCCCTCCAGCTCGGCACGCTTGGTCCAATGGGTGACAGACGGCTTGCCCTTCTTCGCCACGATCATGCGCCAGCCTTTTTCGGCGCTGCTGATCTTGGACAGAGCAAGATCAATCGTGCCCTCGTCCTGCTCAACCGGGCCAGCGACAATGCCGAGATAGGTCTTGGACACCAGTTTCGCCTCAAACGCGGCGCCGAAGCGTTTGAGCGCCTTGGGATTGCGCGCGAGCAACAGGCAGCCCGACGTATCGGTGTCGAGCCGGTGAACAGGATGCGGTGCGCGCTGGAAACCGAGCTTCAGCTTGTCGAAATGATCGGAGAGCGCAGGCCCGCCCTTGCGCGGCGTTTCGATGGGCAGTCCGGCGGGCTTGTTGATGACAAGCGCCTCGCCGTCTTCATAGAGAATGGGGATGTTCATAATTTCCAATACCGCTCATGCTGAGCTTGTCGAAGCATCGTTTTCACTTTCGGGTGCCGCGCTAGAAGAAAAAGCAGTCCTTCGACAGGCTCAGGACGAGCGGAAAGCAAACAATCAGTCCAGCGCCTTCGCAATCCTTGTCAGCGCCGCGTCCAGCGTTTCCTCGCTCGCGGCGAAGCTGAGGCGGAAGCCATTACGCCCGCCAAATGCGCTGGCGGCGACGACCGCTACGCCCTCTTCGAGCAGGTGCAGCGCCAGCTTTCCATCATCACCGCCGAACCGGTCCATCAGAGGCGCGGCATCGACGAGGCAGTAAAATGCGCCGTCGGGCATGGGGCAGGACAGGCCCGGAATGGCATTGAGCCGTTCCACCACCATGTCGCGGCGACTGCGGAACGCCTCGCGCCAATCAGTCAGGAAGTCCTGCGGTCCCTCGAATGCAGCGACGGCGGCGGCCTGACTGATGCTGGCGGCATTGCCGGAGGAATTGCTCTGCAGGCGCGCCATCGCTGCAATCAGCCAGTCCGGCCCGGTCGCTACGCCTATGCGCAGGCCAGTCATCGCATGGCTTTTGGACACGCCCGATACGGTCAGCACGCGGTCGGCGAGGTCAGGACACAGCGCGGCGAGCGTGGCGTGCGGCCCGCCAGTGTAAGTCAGCGGGGCGTAGATATCGTCGCTCAGCACCATCACCTGCGGGTGCCGGCGCAGCACCTCGGCGATGCCGTGCAGCATCTCTGCCGAATACACAGCGCCCGTCGGATTGCCCGGAGAATTGAGCATCAGCCAATTGGTCGCGGGCGTGATCAGCGCTTCGAAATCGCCCGGATCGAACCGATAGCCGTCATGCGGATGGGTTATCAGAGGTACCACGCGTCCGCCGCAAAAGCGCACGATTTGCGGATAGCTGACCCACCATGGGCACGGCACGATCACCTCGTCGCCTGCGCTGAGTGTGGCTGCCATTGCCTCAAAAATCGCCTGCTTGCCGCCTGCGGTGACAATGACATTGGCGGGGTCGGTGGTGATGCCGAGATCGCGGCTGAAATGCAGCGCGGCGGCCTCTTTTAATCGAGCGGTGCCTGCGACGGGTGTGTAGCGGGTTTCGCCCGCATCTAGTGCGGCCTTGGCAGATGCGATGACATGGGGCGGCGTGTCGAAGTCGGGTTCGCCCACACTGAGCGAGATGATGTCGCGCCCTTCGGCCCGCAGTGCGCTGGCGCGGTCGGTCATGGCGGTTGTGGGGCTGGCTTCGATACGCTGCAACGCCTGGCTGAGTGAAGGCGCGGTCATTTCAGCACCGCAGGCATCAGTCCGCGCAGCGCATTGCCAATGAAGAAGCCCTCCGCCAGATCGTCCAGCGTCACATCGGCTTCAACAGCACGCCCTTCTTCCAAGAGCGAGCGCCGCAGCACGCCGGGCAGCAGGCCGAGTGAGGCGGGCGGGGTGCGCAGCACGCCATTTTCACCTTCGACAAAGATATTGGTCCAGCTTCCTTCGGTAAGCGCGCCATCATCGCGCACCAGCAAGGCCTCGGCCGCGCCAGCTTGACGGGCGGCGTCCAGCGTGGCTTCGTAAAAGCTGCGGTCGGTGCTCTTGTGCCGCAGCCGCCAGTCATGCGCGACGGTGGGATGCGGCAGGGCGATACATTGTGCGGGTTCAGACAGAGCTTCGGGCAGCGGTCCGTTCTGCAAGGTCACCGCGCCGCTGCGCGCCAGCACCAAGCGCACCTTGGCCGGCTTCTCCAGCTCAAAACACAGCGCCTGGATGCGGTTGCGCGTTTCGTGACGGTCGAAGGAAAAGCCCAGCTGTGCCGCGCTCGCCTTGATCCGTTCGAGATGCATTTCGAGCAGCGGAATGCCCTCTTGGGGATCAAAGCGCATTGTCTCGATCAGATCATGCCCACCCGCCGGACCGCGCGTAAACGCGCCTTTGATCAGGCATTCGCGCCATTCGCCCATCGCATCACTATCGGCGACTATCGCGCCGCCCACACCGAGCACCGCCTTGTGCCGCAAATTCTCGCCCGGAGTGAGGCGGATGGTGCGGATCGCGACATTGAAGGCGGCATCGCCGCTTGCATCGATCCGCCCGATGGTTCCGCAATAGGGCCCGCGCGGATCGCGCTCGACCTCATTGATCAGTTCCATCGCGCGGATTTTGGGCGCGCCGGTGATCGAGCCGCAGGGGAACAAAGCGCGCAGCATATCGACCGCGCCCTTGCTGTCTTGCAAATGGGCAAATACGGTCGAAACCATCTGATGGACGGTGGGATAGGTCTCAACCGCGAACGCATCATCGACCCGCACGCTGCCCGCCTCGGCAACACGTGAAAGATCATTGCGCATCAGATCAACGATCATCAAATTCTCGGCCCGATCCTTGACCGATGCGGCCAATTCCTCGCGCATTGCGGCGTCGTCTGCCGGATCGCTCGCGCGTGGGCGCGTGCCTTTCATCGGCTTGACCTTGGCCTCTCGCCCCTTGAGCGAGAAGAACAATTCCGGGCTGAAGCTGAGCAGATAATGTGAGCCGTCGAACACCAGTCCGCCATAGCCTGCCGCTGCCGTGGGACGAATGGCAGAGTAGAGCGCCACCGGATCGCCGCGCGCGGGGCCAGCGAGTGGGAAGGTTAGATTGGCCTGATAAATGTCGCCCGCGCGGATCGCCTCCTGCAAATTCTCGAACGCGGCACAATAGGCGCCTGCCGACACTTGCGGATCGAGTGGGCCGATGCTCGCGGGGCCATCATCGGACCTGTGCGCGCCGAGCCAAGCGGGCATATCGGCAGCGGGAATGATCTCAGGCGCATCGAACAGGCCAAGCCAGACCAGCGGGCCATCGGAACCGCTGCGCTCAGCAGCCAGTGCCGTGAGACGGTCTTCCAGCGCCAGCCCAGCCTCGTAAGCGATATAGCCCGCCAGCTGTTTGCCAGATTTTACACGCGCGGCTTCCGCCGCCGCCAGCACCGCGTCGACCTCCTCGGGCCGCCGCGCCACAAAGACAGTCTCGGGCACTGCGAAGTAGTGCGCATCGCTCGCGCCATCTACGCGCGCATCGTCGAGCAGGACGAAGGGGGTCTTGCCATCCATCAGGCCCGCTCTAGGGTCCGTTCGGGAATCGGGCAATAACAGAGATAGGCTACGCAAATGGGCGATATTTTCCTCGGCAACGATCTGGACGGCAACCGGCAGGCGCTCGATCTGTCGCGCGCCAACCGTCACGGACTGATCGCGGGGGCGACGGGCACGGGTAAAACGGTAACCTTGCAGGGCATGGCGGAAAGCTTTTCCGCCAATGGCGTGCCGGTTTTCGTGGCCGATGTGAAAGGTGATCTGTCGGGCGTTGCCATGCCCGGATCCTCCAGCTTCAAAAATGCCGACAAGCTGGAAGGCCGCGCCCAGGAATTGGGCATGGAAGATTACGAATATTCGGACAATCCGGTGGTGTTCTGGGACTTGTATGGCGAGCAGGGCCATCCCATTCGCACGACCGTTTCCGAAATGGGGCCGTTGCTGCTCTCGCGCCTGCTCGATCTCAACGACACGCAGGAAGGCGTACTACAAATCGTTTTCCGCCATGCCGACGACAACAAACTGCTGCTGCTCGATTTCGACGATCTGCGCAGCATGCTCGCCTGGGCCTATGACAATTCGAAAGAACTGTCGGGCGAATATGGCAATGTGTCGAAGCAATCGGTCGGCGCGATCCAGCGGCAATTGCTCAGTTTTGAATCGCAGGGTGCGGATCAGTTCTTTGGTGAGCCTGCGCTGGAGATCGATGATTTCCTGTCGCTCGATGAGGACGGGCGCGGTATCGTCAATGTGCTGGCGGCCGACAAATTGATGCGCAGCCCCAAGCTTTACGCCACCTTCCTGCTGTGGCTGCTCGCTGAATTGTTCGAAACACTGCCCGAAGTCGGTGATCCGGAAAAGCCCAAGCTCGTGTTCTTCTTTGATGAAGCGCATTTGCTGTTCGACGATGCGCCCAAGGCGCTGGAAGACACAATTGAGCGGGTGGTGCGGCTGATCCGGTCGAAAGGCGTGGGCGTGTTCTTCGTGACCCAGAACCCGATCGACATTCCCGAGGAAATTGCCGGGCAATTGGGCAACCGGGTGCAGCACGCCTTGCGCGCCTTCACGCCAAAGGATCAGCGGGCAATCAAGGCAGCGGCGGAAACCTTCCGCATCAATCCCGATCTCGATGTCGAAGCTGCGATCACCGAATTGCGCGTGGGTGAGGCTCTGGTCTCCACGCTCGACGATGAAGGCGCGCCGACCATTGTTCAGCGCACGCTGATCAAGCCGCCACGCAGCCGTCTCGGTCCGGTCAAGGCGAAAGAGCGTGCGATCATCCAATCGGTCAGCCCGCATGAGGGCAAATATGATGAGCTGGTCGACCGCGAAAGCGCCGAGGAGGTGCTCGCGCAAAAGGCCGAAGACGCCGCCAAGACCGCCGAGGAAGTCGCCGAACAGGGCGAGGAAGAGGTGCGCAAGCAGCCGCGCAAGAGCAAGAGCATCTGGGAAAAGGCCCGCGATAGAGCGATGAGCGCGGCGGCTGGCTCTATGGCATCAGTCGCGGCTGCTACTGTGACTGGCAGGCGGAGCCGCGCCAATCCGACGCGCACGGCGATTACATCGGGAGCCGGGTCCATCGCGACGGATTTGGCCGGACCGCTCGCAGGACGCTTTGTGCGCAATATTATTGGCGGGCTGATGCGATGATTTGTGCGCGCACGCCCATCCGCGCGTGCGTCCTCGCTAGGCGCGCAAGCAAGCTGTGCTCGTTGCGGACGGAGGGTCGTTCTTGCGGTCGATAGGTAATCGACCGAGCCTACTTTAGAATTCTGGACTCGCAAATTGCATCAAAGTGGCAGCCGCAGTTCGGCCAGCAATCCAGCCACTGCGCCATCCTCGCCGATGCGATTTATCAGCGCCAGCGTTCCGCCATGCTGTTCCGCAATGGCGCGTGCGAGTGTCAGGCCAAGGCCTGCGCCGCCGGTTTCGCGATTGCGTGATCCCTCGCCGCGCGCGAATGGCTCCATCATCGCAGCGATTTGCGCATCGGGAATGCCGGGGCCGGTGTCGGCGATGCGGATGACGGCTTCACCATCCTCTTGCGCCAGTGATACCCGCGCCTGCTCACCATAACGCAGCGCGTTGCCGATAAGATTGCGCAGCGCCCGCCGCAGCCATGTTGCGCGCAAGGGGAGCGCGATACGTGCGTTGTCACCCAGCACGGCGTTGTCGCCCATGTCCTCATATTCCTCGACCACTGAGGCGACCAATGCTGACAGATCGGTGTGTTCGAGCGGATCGGTCGGCTGGCCCACGCGGGCAAGCGAAAGGATATCGTCGAGCGAGGTGGTGATGTCCTCGATCGTGGCGGCCATGCGGGCGCGTTCGGTTTCGTTTTCCACGCTCTCGATCCGCACGCGCAAGGCAGCGAGCGGGGTCTTGAGGTCATGGCCAATCGCGCCAAGCATCACGTTCTTTTCATCGAGCAGCGCGGCAATGCGCGCCTCCATCGCGTTGTGCGCGGTAATCAGGCGTCGGGCATCATCGGGGCCGGATGGCTCAAGCACATCACTGCGACCATTGCCGCCGTCGAAATTTTCGACCCGCTCGGTAAGCTGGGCAATGGGCCGGGTCATCCGGCGTAGCAGCAGCGCGAGGCCGCCCACCAGCACGAAATAGAGGATGGCGGTCTGGATGATGAGCCCGCCCAGAACGCCCCGATTGGGGCGTGGACGCGGCGCGCGGGCGATCCGCATCTGCTGTTCCCCGACGCGTGTGAGACCGGCGATGATCACTTCGTCAGCACGGCCCCAGCGCCGCTCAAGACGGGGATTGCGCGTCAAATTCTCTCGCAAGACGCCGGTTTCGGGCAGATCGCGCGCGACCACAATCAATGCTTCGATTTGCACGCCCTGATCTTCCAGCACGCTGCGCAATTGAGCTTCACGAGTAATATCGCGAAGGTCAGGCTCGGCAAGCGCATCGCGGAAACGCTGTTCCATGCGCGCCCAGCGGCGTTCTGCGCGCGGACGGCTGGGTCCACGCTCGCCAGCGACAAGCTGGAAGGCGAGTTCGTTGACCACCGCGCTTTCGGTCCGCTGCTGTTCGGCGCGGACGAGCAGCATCACCGAAATCGCCTGCGCCACCAGCAATGCCAGTGCGACCGCGAGCAGCATCTGACCGAGCAGGCTCTTGGGTAGGAATTTGCGCATCATGTCGCTCAACCGTTTTCGGGCATCACGCGGCGCACATCGCAGGCGAGGCGATAGCCGCCGCCCCACACGGTCTGGATCAGCTTGGGATCGCGGCTGTCAGCCTCAATCTTGCGGCGCAAGCGGCTGACTTGGTTATCGACCGCGCGGTCGAACAGATGCGCCTCACGCCCTTGCACCAGATCGAGCAACCGGTCGCGGTCCATCACCTGTTTGGGGTGATCGAGCAGGGCAATTAGCAGGCGAAATTCGGCGGAGGATATCGGCACGACAGCGCCATCAGGATCGGCAAGGCGGCGCTTGAGCGGATCAAGCTCCCAGCCGTCAAATTCATAATGCGCCTCGCTCTGGGCATCTGCCGGTGGAGCGCCCTTACCGGCACGGCGCAGGACCGAGCGGACGCGGGCGACCAATTCGCGCGGCTCAAACGGTTTGACAACGTAATCATCCGCGCCGATTTCCAGACCGACGATGCGGTCGGTTGCCTCGCCCTTTGCAGTCAGCAGAATGACCGGCAGGTTCTTCGCTTCGGTCAAATGGCGGCACAGCGAGAGCCCGTCTTCGCCTGGCATCATGATGTCGAGCAGGACCAGATCGGGCGTCATATCGAGCAAGACTGCGCGCGCTTTGGACGCATCAGCCGCCTCGGTAACGGCAAACCCCTGACGCGAGAGATACTCGGCCAGGGGTTCACGCAAGCTGGCTTCATCATCGACCAGTAGCAGTTTGACTTGGGCTTCGCCCATTACTGGCGGCCGCGTCCACCGCGACGCTCGCCTCGTTGGGCGCGGCGTTCTTCAGCTGTCAGCGTGCCATCGCTGTTGGCATCGGCGGCGTCAAAGCGGGCAAGAGCAGAGGTCGTGAATTCAGCTTGGCTGATCGAGCCATCACCGTCGGCGTCGGCCTGTTGCATCATCTGACCACGCTCACCGCCACCCATGCGGCCACCACGGCGGCCCATACGGTTTCCACGGCGACCGCGGCGTTCACCTGCCTGCTCGCCGCGTTCGGCACGGCGTGCCTGGCGTGTTTCACGATGTGCTTCACGTGCGGCCTGCGATTCCTCGAAGGTTAGCGCGCCATCATTGTTGGTATCGGCTGCGTTGAAGCGTTCCAGCGCGCGGGCTTCACGGTCGGCTGGGTTGAGCAGACCATCGCCGTTCACATCCATGCGGGCGAAGCGTTCTGCCGTGCGGGTTTCGACATCGGCGCGGGTCATATCGCCGCCGCCACGCATCTGGTCTTGCGCAATAGCTGCGCCGCCAAGGGTGAGGCCGGTTGCGGCCAGCGCGATCATAAGGGACTTTTTCATCGAACTCTCCATTCTGGATTAAAACGTAGAGCAACGGGGCACCGGTTAGAAGGGGGAGGGAGGAGACCCGGCACCCCGCCACTCTTGATGACTGTTCTAGGGAGCCAGTGTCGCAGGACTTTGCCCGATTAGCGGTCAATTGTCGCAATTTGTCGCACAGCCGGGCAAGCGTTCACCTCCCCGCCATGCGCGGTTTACGTGCGGTTCACAAAAGCGTCCAAACGGGTCTTAAAGAGCCTCAAAGCGGCTGGCAGCTCTTTTCGAGCCACGCCAGCGCATCGCCGTCCAATTGCGGAGCCAGCACGTCGCGCACTTTGGTGTGGTAGTCATTCCACCATGCAATCTCGGCCTCGCTCAGCATCTCGCGGTTTACCAGCGTGCGATCTATCGGCACCAGCGTGAGCGTTTCAAAGCCGAACCATTCGCCTTCCATGCCGTCAATCTGGCGCTCTTCCACCAGCACCAGATTCTCGATCCGAATGCCGTATTCGCCTGCTTTGTAATAGCCCGGCTCGTTGGAAAGGATCATGCCTGCTTCAAGCGACTGATCGGTCCCGGCCTGTCCGCCGCGGCCCTTGGCAATGCGCTGCGGGCCTTCATGCACACCGAGGAAGCTGCCGACTCCGTGGCCGGTGCCATGCGGATAATCGACGCCAGCCTGCCACAGGAATTGCCGCGCCAGCACATCGAGCGCGCTGCCCGGTGTGCCGGTGGGGAAAATTGCCATGTCGAGTGCGATATGGCCCTGCAAAACGCGGGTGTAGCGGTCCTTGATGTCGGCTGGCGGAGCATCGGGGCCGATCCACACGGTGCGGGTAATGTCGGTCGTGCCGTCTTTGTACTGGCCGCCTGAATCGACCAGATAAACGCTGTTGGGTTCGAGCGGCAGGCAGGTTTCCTCGCTCACCCGGTAATGGCACAGCGCGCCGTTGGAGCCTGCGCCTGAAATCGTATCGAAGCTGAGATCGACCAGCTCGGAATTGCCTGCGCGGAATGCCTGCAACTTCGCGGCGGCGGACAGTTCGTCGACCGTGCCCTTGGGCCCTTCACCTTCGAGCCAGTTGAGGAAGCGGCTGACCGCTGCCCCGTCACGCGCCTGCGCATCGCGGTGGCCCTGCTGTTCGGCGGAGGTCTTGATCGCCTTGGGCAATACGGCGGGGTCGGTTTCGAGCGCCACATCTGCCCCCACTGCGTCCAGCCGTTCAAAGATGGCGTAGACCGAGCGTTCGGGGTCGGCGGCAATCCGCTTGCCCGCCAGTTCGGCGAAAGCACCGGCAAACTCGTCACGTGTGCGAATGCGCACGGCATTGCCCAGAGCAAAGCGTACTTCGTCGGATACCTTTTCGGGCGCAATGAACCAGTCTGCTGTGCCGTCTGCCTGCACCATCAGATAGGACAGGGCGACCGGCGTGTGATCGACATCGCTGCCGCGGATGTTGAGCGTCCACGCAACAGAATCCAAAGCACTGATCACAACCGCGTCCAGCCCTTCATCGTTCAGCCAGCTGGCAATATCGCCGCGCTTTGCCGCGCTGGAACGGCCCGTATGCGCTTCATCCTGCACGAAGGCGGGCGCAGGCGAAGGTTCGGGCTGGTCGGACCACACCGCATCGATTGGATTGCTCTCCACCGCGACCAATTCCGCGCCAGCCTTTTCCAGCCGCTTGGCCATGGCTTTCGCCCAGCCGCGCGTGTGCAGCCACGGGTCGAAACCGATGCGTGCCCCTTGCGCAGCATTGTCGGCGATCCAGTCGCCCATATTATCCTGCGGGACGGATTTGTAATCGTACAATTTGCCGTCGACCTGATCGCGCACCTGAATGGTGTAGCGACCATCGACGAACATGGCGGCATGATCCTTCAGCACCACTGCGGCTCCGGCAGAGCCGCCAAAGCCTGTCAGCCATGCAAGGCGCTGGGCGTAGGCGCCGACATATTCGGACAGATGCTCATCGCTGATCGGCACCACGAAGCCTTGCAGGTCGCGGCGGGCGAGTTCCTCGCGCAAGTCGGACAGGCGGGCTTCGTGGGTTTGCATCAACATGGCGGTTTTTTCCGGTTTCTAGCGCTGTAATTTCTCTCTACGCAGCCCACATAGACCTTCGCCGTCCGGCTTTCCAGCCGCGCGCGGCAAGATTGATCTCCAGCAGGACGAGAACGCCCCCTTGCCATATGATAAGAGCCTGACGCCGCCCCGCGCCGAGAAGCGCGAGCACAGCTACACTTTCCACGGCCAGACCATCGCCGATCCATATCACTGGCTGCGCGATGGCAATTATCCGAATGTGGATGACGAGGATGTGCTTGGCTATTTGCGCGCCGAGAACGCATATTTCGAAGCGCAGATGGCTGACCAGAAACCGCTGGTGGAAGAGTTGTTCACCGAAATGCGTGGCCGCATCAAGGAAGACGATGCAACCGTTCCGCAGAAGGATGGCGATTACGAATATTGGTCAGAATTCGAAGAAGGCGGCCAATATAGCAAATTCTACCGCCGCCCAGTGGGGACCGAAGCACGCGAGCTGATCCTCGATGGTCCGGCTTTGGCGGAAGGTCTCGAATATTTCAGCCTTGGCGCGCTGTCGATTAGCGAAAATGGGCGCTTCCTCGCCTATTCCACCGATACGTCCGGCGGCGAGTATTACACCGGCTTCATCAAGGATCTTGAGAGCGGCGAGCTGCTTACTGACCGCATCGAAAACGTCAATTCGGGCCTGATCTGGACCGCTGGCGACACGATGATCGTCTATGGCCGCGCGAACGAACAGTGGCGCGTGGACCGCATCTTTGCGCACCGGGTTGGCGATGATGGCGACGATCAGCAGATCTATCATGAGGAGCAATTGGGCTTCACCGCCTCCCCCGGCCTGTCCTCCAACCGCGAATGGCTGATTATCGCGGCGGGCGACAATGAAACGAGCGAAGTGCGGCTGCTGCCCGCATCCGATCCGCTGGCTGAGCCGCTGCTGGTGCGCGGCCGTGAAACGGGCGTGGAATATGATGTCGATGTGAAGGACGATACGCTGTTCGTCCTGACCAATGACAATCACGTCAATTTCCGCCTCGCCACCGCGCCGATGTCCAGTCCCGCCGAGTGGACCACGCTGATTGCCGGATCGGACGCGTTTTATCTCACCGATTTTGACCTGTTTGCGGATTTCTACGTCACCGAAGGCCGCTTGGCGGGCCTCGATCAGGTGCAGATACGCTATTATGACGATCCGGCGCGGGTGGAGACGATTGATTTCCCGCAGGCCGCCTATTCGGCTGGGCTGGGCAACAATCCCGAATGGGCGATGGACAGACTGCGGATGCATTACCAAAGCCCGGTCACGCCCGACACGGTGTATGATTACCATGTCGCCAGCCGCGAGCTGGAAACGCTCAAAGTGCAGGAAATACCGAGCGGCTTCGACCCCTCACTCTACACTGTGGAGCGGGTGGAGGTGAAAGCACGTGACGGGGTGATGGTGCCGGTGAGCATTATGTATCGCAAAGACCGGGAAACGGGCGGGCCGCTGCATCTCTACGCTTATGGCGCCTATGGCTATGCTGTCCCGCCGGGTTTTTCGACCACGCGGTTGAGCCTTGTCGATCGCGGTGTCGCCTATGCCATCGCGCATATTCGCGGCGGCGATGATCTGGGGCGGAATTGGTATCTGCAAGGCAAGACCACTGCGCGCACCAACACGTTCAATGATTTCGTCGATGTCGGGCGCGCTCTGGTGGAGCGCGGGCTGACCAGCGAGGGCCGCATTTCGGCCAGCGGCGGCTCGGCAGGCGGCGAACTGATGGGCGCGGTGATCAATCAGGCACCCGAATTGTTCGGCGCGATCGTGGCGCATGTTCCCTTTGTCGATGTGCTGGCGACTATGCTGGATGAGACTTTGCCGCTCACGCCGGGCGAATGGCAGGAATGGGGCAATCCGATTGAGGATGCAGACGCCTTCACCTTGATCCGCAGCTATTCGCCTTACGATCAGGTGGCGGCGCAGGATTATCCGCCGATGCTCGTGACCGCCGGCCTCAACGATCCGCGTGTCACCTATTGGGAGCCCGCCAAATGGGTCGCCAAATTGCGCGAGGTGAAGACGGACGAGAACATTCTGCTGCTTAAAACCAACATGGGCGCTGGGCATGGCGGGAAGTCTGGACGGTTCGAAGGCTTGCGTGAGACGGCCGAGGAAGTCGCTTTCATCCTGTGGCAGATGGGAGTGGAGGGATGAGCAACCGCTTCTCCCTCACCTTCACCGCATTGCCCGAACACATCGATGTGAACGACCACGTCAACAACGCCGTCTGGCTGCGCTGGATGGAAGATCTGGCCGGTGCGCATTGGAAGGCTCAGGCGCTGCCCGAGCATATCGACCAATTCGTGTGGATGGTGCTGCGGCACGAGATCGATTATCGCGGCAATATCACCCAAGGCGAGCAGGTGACGGGCGAAACGATTATCCGCGAAGCGCCGCGCGGCCCGCGCTTCAATCGCCATTTCAGCTTTGCCGATGCCAGCGGCAAGGAATTGGTCCGCGCCAAGACCACATTTGCCATGCTCGACAAGGCGACCGGTAAGCTGATGCGCGTGCCCGGTGAAGTTGCTGCGCCGTTTATGCCCGATGCTGGATGGGATAGCGCAAGTTAAGCCGCTGCTTTGCGGTTCGCGCCGCGCCGATCGGGGCGGCCGCGCGGCACGAAGGCGGTAAGACGCTCGCTGCGGGTGCGATCCCGCCCGGCGGCCTTGGCTTCATACAGCAAACGGTCGGCGTGTTCGTACAGCTCATCAAAACTGGCGCAGAAGCGGTCATTGCCCGGCACTTTGATCACACCCATGCTGGCCGTCACTTCACGGTCGAAGTCCATTGCACCAGCTACAGCTTTGGTCACGGCCTTGCGGCGATATTCGGCACGCTTAAGCGCTCCACGGCCGCGCAGCAGCAAGGCAAATTCCTCGCCACCCATGCGGATAACGACCGTGTCGCGATTGGGTTCGAGCGCCTTTGCCACAACCCGCAGCACTTCATCACCCTTGCTATGGCCATAGGTGTCATTGACCGATTTGAAGTGGTCCAGATCGATCACCGCGAGCGTTGAAAATCCGGCAGTGCGCAATTGGTCGAAGCGTTCGGGAATGATCCGCCGGTTGTAGAGCCCGGTCAGCGCATCACGTTCCGATGCCCGTTCCAGCAGCTGCGCGGCCGTGCGCGCTCTGTCGCGCTCTTGCTTGATGATCATGAACCGGTCGGCAACGGCGAAGGCACTGACCACGACTTGCCAGCCAAGCGCCAGATGCTGGGCGTGTATGGTCTCGAAGACGAATTGAAAGTTAGTGGTCAGCGCTGACAATATCCGCATGAAGCCGATAGCGATAAGCGGAGAATAGGATACGAGAAGGAAATAGGTTGCGCGACTGCCGCAGCGCAGTGGGTGGCTCAGGCCAACCAGCAGGCCGACCATGAAAATCGCGTAGCACAAGTAATAGAAATGGAAGATCGGCTCCGGGTAGATATCGGCAAATGCCACCCGGACGACGCCGGCAAAGCCTGCGAGAAGCCCAATGCCCACGAGCACGCGCCTGCCGCGAGGATCAAGCTTGTCCGGTTCGATAAAGCTGGCGGCAAACAAGGCGCTGACACCGACCAGGAAATCGAAGGACAGGCCTGCGATCAGGACTTGGGCATCTCTTGAGACAGTGAGGAAAAGCGGCATCAGCCCCGCGACAGAAAAGGTCTGAATCACCGCCAGCAGGGAGAATGCTGCGTGATAGACCGGAAAGCTGCTGCGAAGAAAGCGGAACAGGCCAAGGTCGAACAGGAACGGGGCCAGCAGAAGGCCGCACAGCATTGCCGCCAGAATTTGCCCGGTGCTGGCGACGGGTGCGGATTGGCTCGCCGGTTCAAGTTCCACGGACGCCAATCGGGCTGGCAATGTTGGCCCGTCTACTCTGGCAATGGCTGCAATGAGCTCCCCCGGAGCCGATGGCACAGCGACATGCGTTTGCCAGACAGGGCTGGTGACGGGAACCTCTGACCATCGGACAAAGCCGGTTTCGGCTACGCCATGTGTCCCCAGCGCCATGACATTGACGGCGGCGAAGGTTCTGGTGTTGAGAATGAGATCGAGTTCATGGGCCTCTGCCCCGCGCTGGTCAAAGCGGATGAGTATCTGCTCGGCCCGTCCGGGCCATTGCCTGTCATCGCACACCCAACGGGTTTGATCGGCGGCAATTGCGGCGTAAGTCTCGTCCGGGCTTGCTGAAGCATGACAGACAGAGCCGGGTGCGAAATCTGCCTGTCCTGCACTTCCTGTCTGCGCCCATGCAGAGGGGCTCGCAAAAACCATTGCAGTCGCAAACGCCAAAAGCGTGCAGAAAGTCCGAATTTTCCCCACAATCATCCCATCGTCTTAGATGCTGGGGAGTATCTTCCTGCTAAAATTATATGGTTAAGGTCTTAATTCCCAACCGAATTCAGGAAATTGCCTCCGCAATCGGCAGCAAATCATATCCCAACTCGCTCGCCACGGCGGGATAGGTGACCCTCCCGGCATGGACATTGAGTCCCTGCGCCAGATGCGGGTCGGCCCGCATAGCCTCCTTCCAGCCCAGATTGGCGATCCGCAATGCGTGCGGCAGGGTGACATTGTTGAGCGCATAGGTGCTGGTGCGGCTGACCGCGCCGGGCATGTTGGCGACGCAATAATGCACAATGTCGTCAACGATATAGGTCGGATCATCATGCGTCGTGGCCTTGCTTGTTTCAAAGCAGCCACCTTGGTCGATGGCAACGTCCACCAGCACCGCGCCTGGCTTCATGGACTTGAGCATTTCGCGGCTAACCAGCTTGGGCGCTGCGGCACCGGGCACCAGCACCGCGCCAACGACCATGTCGGCATCAGCCACCGCCTCTTCCAGATTGGCGCGGCTGGCGAACCTTGTGCTGGCGCGCGCTTCGAAATGGGTGCCGACTTTTTCCAGCACGGTCGGGTCGAGATCCATGATGACGGTGTCCGCGCCAAGGCCAGCAGACATTTGCGCGGCGTTGAAGCCGACCACGCCGCCGCCGATAATGACGACCTTGCCTGGCATCACGCCGGGAACGCCGCCCAGCAGCACTCCGCGTCCGCCATGCGCTTTCTCCAGCGCGGTTGCACCCGCCTGAATGCTCATGCGGCCTGCAACCTGGCTCATCGGAGTCAGCAACGGCAGTCCGCCGCGATGGCCGGTAACGGTCTCATAGGCGATGGCTGTGCAGCCTGATTTGACGAGACCGGCGGTCTGGTCGGGGTCGGGCGCGAGGTGGAGGTAAGTGTAAAGCACCTGACCTTCGCGCAGCCGGGCGATTTCTTCGGCCTGCGGTTCCTTCACCTTCACGATCATTTCGCATTGCGCAAAGATGTCATCGACGGATTCGACCACCTTTGCGCCGCGTTCTGTATAGTGGCTATCGAAAGCGCCAATGCCTTCACCAGCGCCCGCTTCCATCCACACTTCGTGACCATTGGCGACCAGTTCCCCGGCGCTCTCCGGCGTCAGGCCGACGCGGTATTCGCGGTTCTTGATTTCGCGGGGACAGCCGATACGCATGGGAATTCTCCAATAGATTCGCTGGCTGACCCGCTACAATTGCAATCAATTGCGCGCAAGAAGAGTCGGTGTGAGGCTGCTTAAACCATCACATCTTCAATACCGGGCACCGTAATCGTCCTTTCACCGCCAAAATCCTCATGGACCGAGATCAGGCCAGTTTTTTCCAGATGGTCGAGCAGGCGGCGGATGCGGCCGGGGGATGCCGTGCCGTAAACGCGCGCCAGATGGTCCTCGTCGGGCGCGCGTTTACCTTCAGCAGCGGCCACGACGATGGCGAGATAGGGCGCGAGCACGTCGTCCGCCACGCCTTGGGCCAAGCGTTCGATCGCCTCGCGCGGGGCACGGTCTAGCCGGTCGATTCCGGCGCTGGCGAAGGCGAATTGGCGGCGGAAGCCGGGCATGTCGATATGGGCAGAAGCAATGCCCCGCTCGCGGCAGCGGGTGGCAAAATCGCGGAACAATGTGGCGGCGGGGCGGAAAGTTGCGCCTTCTTCGGCGGCAAGTTCGCGCAGCAAATCTTCCACGCTGCCTGATGGGGCGGCCTCAGCGGACGCTGGCTTGGGCGGCTCTGCCTCGGCGCGCGCGGCGATGCTCTCTGCCAATGCATCGACATCGGGGGAAGGGGGCGGAGCAGGCGGGGGCGGACGATGCACCGTTTCGGCAGCTTCCTCCGCCAGCTCGGCATGAAGCAGCGCGCCCATTTCTTCTGCCCCAGCTTGCGGCAAGGGCGTGAGCGCGCTCGCGCCGTTCTTGCCGCCCGATTTCACCGTCCCGATATGCACCGCCACCGGGCGACGGCTCACCGCCGGACCAAGACCGAGGAAATGGCCGCGCTGCAAATCGCGAATTCGCTCTGCCTGTTTGCGGTCCATGCCGAGCAGATCGGCGGCGCGCTGCATGTCGATATCGAGGAATGTGCGACCCATCAGGAAGTTGCTCGCCTCTGCCGCGACATTCTTCGCCAGCTTGGCAAGCCGCTGCGTGGCGACGATTCCGGCGAGGCCACGCTTCCTCCCCCGGCACATGAGGTTGGTCATGGCGGACAGCGTCATGCGGCGCGTGTCTTCGGCCATTTCGCCAGCGGCAGAGGGGGCAAACATCTGCGCTTCGTCCACCACCACCAGAGCCGGATACCAATGCTCGCGCGGGGCATCGAACAGGGCAGTGAGGAATTGCGCGGTACAGCGAATCTGCTGTTCGACTTCGAGATCTTCCAAGGCCAGCACGACCGAGGCGCGGTGCTGGCGGATGCGGCCTGCCAGGGCCTCTATTTCGCGCGGGGAATAGCTCGCGCCCTCGATCACGACATGGTCGAAATGGTCGGCCAGCGAAGTGAAATCACCTTCGGGGTCGATTACGACCTGCTGCACAAGGCCCGCGCTCTGTTCGAGAAGACGGCGCAGTAGATGCGATTTTCCGCTGCCCGAATTGCCCTGCACCAGCAGGCGGGTGGCGAGCAATTCTTCCACGTCGATCGGTACCGGGGTGCCGTGCGTGTCCTTGCCGATTTCGATTTGGGTCGTCACTCTTGCATGGATAAGCGAAGCAGCCTTCGCAGCCTAGCTGGCAGCGACGCTTATCCAGCGATGTATTTGCACAAAGCGGTATCAGGCGGCGCGCTGGATATCCTTGATCTCGCGGATCGTCCCGTGGCCCATTTCAGCATGCACTTTGAGCTTGGTCAGCGCATTGCTGACGCCCAGCGCCATCATTTCGCATTCCTGCTTCCATTCGCGCATGGTCATGTCGTTTTCGAATTGCACACGATTGACCAATCGCACAGCGCAGCTTTCGCAGCCGGTCGGGGTGATTTCATAGCGTTCATGTGCCTGCACCATCCGCCCTGCGCGCGGCGTGGCCTGCGCATCATAGGCATACAGGCGGCCCGGTTCGGCTTCTGTCACGACCAGCGTGAAGGCGTGGTCTGGCAAGAGATCAAGATGCAGGCGAAAGCGGCCATTTGCGACGGTTTCAACCGTGCCTTCATCGCGCTTCCAATAGCGTGCATCGGCAATGTCGAGCAGGCCGAACATGGTGTCGGCAGAGCAATCCACCTCGACAGTCGCATCGAATTGCGCCGGTCCCTCGGGCGCATGCTTGGACTTGAACAAATCGAACATGGGTCTTTCCCCTATTGCGTCGGTTTCCGGCATAGGGCGCGCGTCTTTAAGGGCGACTGCGCAAATGTGGTTAACGCCCCGCTCACCAATTCGCGCGCGGGGAGAGCGGACTTATGCGAACTTCTCGCCCGCCAAAACCATGGCGCGGCGCAGACCTTTCTGGTTGATGTTCTGGATTTCGATGCCGGGGTGCGCGTTCACTTCCAGAATCATCGGACCGTCATTTTCATCGAGAATGATATCGACGCCCAGATAGCCAAGACCGATGGCGGCGCTGCATTTGGAACTCATATCCAGCACCCGGTCCCATTCAGGCACCTGAAAGCCGATCAGCAGCGCGCCCGAATCCGGGTGGTGGGTAATTTCTTCTCCGACGCACATCGCTCTGGTGATGACGCCCGTTTCAATATCCACCGCCGCCCCGATGGCGCGCTGGTGCAAATTGGCCTTGCCGTCCGAGGCGTTGGTCGGGATGCGCATCATCGCCATGAGCGGATGTTCGCGCAGCGAAATAACGCGCACATCGGGCAGGCCTTCGGGCACGAGTTCCGTAATGCGCGGATCAGCCCGGATCAGCGGCTCGATCAGCGCCGCATCCTCGGCTGCGGAATCTCCGGAAAAGCCGCCATCAACGATGCGGCGTACGTGATTCATCACGTCTACAGGGGTGAGCCTGGTGCCCGATCCCTTGAACCAGTCGTTTCCTTCGCGCCGTAATGCCAGCAAAATGCCATCGCCCTGACTGCCGCGTGCCGGCTTGATCGCCCAGCTTTCCGGCAGATCGCGTACCGGATCAAATTCAAGCAGATCCCCATAGCTGGAGATGACGCATATCGTTCCGGTAGTTACGACTCCGCCAGCGTTCAGCGCCACTTTCGCCGCCACTTTGTCGCGCGCTTCCTCGATCGCCCAGCGCGGGTTGTACTTCGCGATGATCGAGTTGCGCAGATTGATGCCCAGGATCTCGTCCAAATGCCCCTTCTTCGGCAAGGGTGTTGAGCCGGGCGTATGCGGTTCTTGGCCCGACGTTCCAGCCGCCGAAGCGCGGGTGCGGGAGAACGGGGAGATCGACTTGCGGGGTGATGACTTCTTGCTCGTCCTCTTCCTGCCCGCCGTCTTCGGGCGCGGCTTCAGTGCGTTCGTCAAGAGATGTGAGAAGGTTGGCATTGCGTCTTCCTTCGAGCCAAATGGGGGCGAAACGTTTGATTTCCGACATGCGCAGGCCGCGATATCGGCCCAGCAGGGCAATCGCGAGACCGGCAAAACCGGGCAGAACAAGGGGTGAAATTTCGATCAGTGTCAGGGCGACGTTGCTGACCATCACAAACTGGATGAGCAGCGCAAGGATGAGCGTCTGAAACGCGATATTGGCGGCTTCCTTGGCGCCGTCCTTCTCCCATTGGCGGTGCCAGCGTTCGACCACCAGCGCGGTCACCACCACAGGGAAGGCATCAACCTGCAATTCGGTATCGAGGGCGACCTGCAATCCGGCCAGTACGAACACCACGAAGGAAATCAGCACGCCGAGAAAGCCGACGCGCGTCATGCGCAGTTTGAGCAGCGCGGGTGCAGCAAGCATGCCGACACCGACAGCGGAAATCAGCACGATGGGCCCGAAAATTGGCCCGATTTGCAGGAAGGCGATGGCGATCAGCATGGGTGTGAACAGGCCAAAGGCCTTCATCCCCACAAAGCTGCGCGCCAGCACCACAAGAAATGCACCAATAGGTAGCGCCATCAGCAGATTGGACGGCTTCATCCCCCAAACCGCGTAAGACACCGCCTGCTCGCCGAGCGAGGAAGGCATCTGGAACGGATCATTGGTGTTGGCGACACCGAGGAATGCCAGCAGCAGGATGATGCCGATAACACCGGCACCGATCAATGCCGGGCGCTTGATCTGCGGGGTGGCCTTGGACAAGACCTTTCGCAGTTTGCGCCAGCGGCTCAGCCGCCATATGCGCAGCGTTCTAAAAGACATGGCCGATGCTCACGCTGAAGCGATAGCCGCGCCGGTTGCGCACCGGATCATTGCTGTCGGCGAAGATATATTTGGCTTCGGCTTCGATCCGCCAATTGCCTGGCCACCACAGCAATTCGACCTCGGGCACAACTTGCGTGTCCTCGCGCAAGGTATTGTTGGGTGTGAGCCGCCCGGCAAAGCCGGTTTGGCGCAGTTCAATCGCAGGCCGAACCCGCAGATCGGAGGTGATTGGGCGGGTGTAGGACGCGCTCACAGATTCGCGTGTGTAGCCACGCAGCGGGTTAGCGGAGGTAATCTCCTCGGCGCGCAGATCGAAATTGATGTAGTGATAGCGGCCCAACCGGTGGCGATAACCGGCATCGACGCGCATGCCTTCACCCTGCGAAGATGCGCCGCCAGGGCCGTCACCATCGTCATATTCGCGGTCCCGCCAGGTGCCGCGCACGCGGAAACGGTGCGCGCGCTCAGGTTCGAATTCAACGCGGGCAGAGACTTGCAATTCGTCGGTATCGCCAGATTCGACAGTGACCAGATCGTCATACAGCCGCCCGCGCAGCTCCACTTCCCAGTCATCGTCCAGCTTCTGCGTGACAGATGCAGTCAGGCGGTCGCGGTTATAGCCGTCGCGCCCGGTAGCAGAACCGAAGCGTTCGACTTCAATGCGATCGGCTTCGAGGCGGACCTGCGTAACTTCATTGCCGATTTCGACGCCGATCTGGCCGCGCAAATAGCCGCCGTCGCCATTGATGATCAGCTCATCATCGCGGTCTTCGCTTTCGGACAGCACCACGCCCAGTTCGGCGCGCGCGAACGGATCGACCGACCAGCCCGCAAGATCGTCCTGCGCTGCCAGTGACGCAGGCACCAGCGCAATGGCCAACACACCGCAAAACGCGAGGCGCAAAGTTCTGACGGCAATAGAAATATGAAGCCCAATCATGATCAGGGCTTCTACGCAGGTGAGAGTTTACGAAGTGCTAACTGTAAAACGAAAGGGTTGGCTGCATTGCTAGAGCGGATTGCCATCCCGGTCGCGGAAGATCTCGCGCCTGCCTACGTGATTGGCGGGACCGACCAGTCCTTCGCTCTCCATCCGCTCAATCAATTTAGCCGCAGTGTTGTAACCGACGCCCAATTGCCGCTGGAGCCAGCTTCCGCTCGCCTTCTGGTTTTCGATCACCACCTGGCAGGCCTGACGGTATTTGCGTTCTTCCGGATTATCCGATGCGGTTAATTCATCCTCGAAATGTAACCCACCGTCCTCCGGCTCCTCAGTGACGCTGTCGACATAGGCCGGTTCGCCCTGCGCACGCCAATGTTCGGCAACCTTCTCGACTTCCTCATCCGACACGAAAGGTCCGTGAACCCGCTTGAGCGCGCCGGTGTTTGGCTTGAACAGCATATCGCCCTTGCCGAGCAATTGTTCGGCGCCCTGTTCGCCAAGGATCGTGCGGCTGTCGATACGGCTGGTGACGTTGAAGCTGATACGGGTGGGCAGATTGGCTTTGATAACGCCAGTGATAACATCGACCGATGGGCGCTGCGTCGCCATGATAAGATGAATGCCCGCCGCGCGGCTTTTCTGGCTGAGGCGCTGAATCAGCACTTCGATTTCCTTGCCAACGGTAACCATCAGATCGGCCAGTTCGTCCACGATCAGCACGATTTGCGGCAGGATTTCGTAATCGAGTTCCTTTTCCTCGACCACGGCCTCGCCCGTTTCAGGATCGTAGCCGGTCTGCACCGTGCGTTTCAAAGGTTTGCCCTTGGCGGCGGCGGCAGAGACGCGTTCGTTGAAGCCGCCAAGGTTACGCGCCCCGATCTCGCTCATCATCCGGTAGCGCCGTTCCATCTCCTCGACCGCCCATTTGAGCGATCGGACCGATTTGTGCGGCTCTGTCACCACCGGGGCGAGCAGGTGTGGGATATCGTCGTAAGACTTCAGTTCGAGCACTTTGGGATCGATCAGGATCAGGCGGCATTCGGCGGGCGTGAAGCGATACAGCAGGCTGAGCAGGATCGCGTTGAGACCGACCGACTTGCCCGAGCCGGTGGTGCCTGCGACCAGCAGATGCGGCATGGCGGCAAGGTCAGCCACGATCGGATCGCCCGAAATGCCTTTGCCCAGAATAATCGGCAGACCGCCCTTGGAATCCACAAATGCGGCGGAGGCGACCATCTCCTTGAAATTGACCATTTGCCGGTCGGCATTGGGCAGTTCGATACCCATCACCGTCTTGCCCGGTATTGGCGCGACGCGGGCGCTGATCGCGCTCATATTGCGGGCAATGTCTTCGGCAAGGCCGACAACACGGCTGGCCTTGATGCCCGCCGCTGGCTCCAGCTCGTACATGGTGACCACGGGGCCGGTCTTGACCGCCGTAATCTCGCCCTTGACGTTGAAATCATCGAGCACGGTTTCCAGCAGGCGGGCATTGCGTTCGAGCGACAATTTGTCGAGCGCGGGGGTCTTGTTGGCAGGTCCGTCTTCGAGCAGGTCTATCGTCGGGAGATCGTAATCGGCGAACAGATCCTTCTGCGATTTCTTAGCGGTAGGCTCGGCGCGCCGGGGCGGGCTGGCGGCATCGGTAATTTCGGGCGCACGGCGCTTGGCGAGCGGCGATCCGCCTTCCGCAATCGCACCCGCGTCGTCATCATCAGATAGCTGTTCGGGCCGCCGACGCTGTTTGCGCGTGGTTTCGGCCTTGAAGGGGTTGGACGGGGTGAACAGGCGGGGCGGGTTCCTGACCCATTCGGGCAGGGTCAGCAGGCTCGCCCAGTCGAGCGCGAACACACGGCCCGCCAGCAAGGCTCCGCCCAGCAGCGCGGCAATGCCGGTGGCAAGTATGGTCCAGAAACGCGCCGCTTCGGGCAGCAGTCCAGCCACAGCGCGAATGCCGCCTTCGCCCAGCAGGCCGATCAGTCCGCCAAACCCTGCGGGCCAGCTATGCTCACGCGGGTCGGACACCAGCGAGAGCACAGTCGCCAGCAGCGCCATTGCCACCAGCAATAGGGCAACGGTGCGCCACCATTTGCCGTCCCAATGCTCTTCCTCATCGGCATCGCGCCACAGCTTGCGGGCGAAAACATAGGTCAGCGGCAGGAACAGCACCGACACCCAGCCAAAGGCCGCAAGCGCGAGATCGGCAACGAAAGCTCCGGGCTTGCCCATCCAATTGTCGACCACATCGCCTGCCGCAGTGGACAGCGAAGGGTCGGTCTGACTGTGGCTGAGCAGCGAAATTGCAAGGAATGCGGTGAAGGCGAAAAGCAGCACCGCGCCCGTCAGCTGCGCGCTGCGCGCGAGCGAGTGACGAAAGGCGGCTTTCCAATCCGCGTTCTGACCGGCCTTACTGGCCATGCAATACTCCCTCGATGTGCGTCCCGCCATGCAGAATCCCACAGTGGGACTCGGGGGTCAAGAAGTCTCGTCATTGTGAGCGCAGCGAAGCAATCGAGTTACGGCGCAACTGGATTGCCGCGTCGCCTACGGCTCCTCACAATGACGGTAACCTAAATGAAACCGTCGATTGCGGCCCAGCGAGGTGACTGCAATTGGCGCACGTTATTCAAATTCATCCCGCCAAGCGCAATTACCGGCATTTGCGCGTGACGGGCCAGCGTGTGCCAGCGCATCGGCCCCAGGGTTTTTGCTCCGGGATGCGAGCGGGTGGGGAAGACGGGGGAAAGCATCACCGCATCGGCCCCGATCCGATTGGCCTGCGCAATCTCGCGCATATTGTGCGCGGCGGCGATGTGGAGCAGGTCGCTGCGGCGCGGATAGAGTGACAGCGGGGCGCCATATATTCCGTCTGCGCCCCATTCACGGGCGGTCATGGCGCTGTCTGACAGAATCACCAGATGACCTTCGGCGCGGGCGATACGGCCCAGCTTGCGAAACTCTGCATAGCGTTGTTCCGGCGACAGATGATAATGACGATACACGAAGCCAAGCTGCACGGTGTAGGACCGCAGTATGCGGTGCAGATTATGCGCATTCCGCTCGTCAGACAGAAGCCACAAATCGGGGAGAGGGTTTCGGCCAAGCTCAGGACAGGGGTTTATGCGCGTCACCGCCCCGCTATAGCGTGCGCATGAGCAAAAATGCCACTCCCGCTGATCGCCTCGGTGCCGTGAATGCCGAAATCGCCAAGTCCTGCAAGATTGCACGGCGCGAGCCGACAGATGTCACGCTGATCGCAGTCAGCAAAACACATCCCGCCCCGCGCATCGCGCCGCTGATCGCTGCCGGACAGCGCGTTTTCGGAGAAAACCGCGTGCAGGAGGCGGAAGGCAAATGGCCCGCACTGCGCGAGGAAACGCCCGATGTGGAGCTGCACCTCATCGGTCAATTGCAGTCCAACAAGGCAGAGGAAGCGGTCGCGCTGTTCGATTGCATTCACTCGCTCGACCGTCCCAGTCTGGTGAAAGCGCTGGCGAAGGCATTCGACAAGGCCGGGCGACAAGTGCCGTGCTTTGTGCAGGTCAATATTGGCGACGAAGATCAGAAGGGCGGCTGCGGGATCAAGGATCTGCCCGCGCTGCTGGAGCAGGCGCGCAATGCTGACATTCCACTGGCTGGACTGATGTGCGTTCCCCCATTCGGTATCGAGCCCGCCCCCTATTTCGCGCTAATGGCCAAGCTGGCGGACGATCATGGTTTGGCCAATCACCCGCTTGAAGGGCGCAGCATGGGGATGAGCGGCGATTATCCTACCGCAATCATGCTCGGCGCAACGCATATCCGCGTGGGTACGGCCTTGTTCGGCGAGCGCGGCTAGCTGTAACCAAGAGTTGACGAAAGGGCGTTTCGCGCGCCAAGTCCGGTCCAACACCTATAGTCCTGGGAAACCCGCATGATGTTCCGCCTTGCCTTTGCCGCCCCGCTCCTGCTCGTTGCTGCTCCAGCCCTTGCGCAGGATGCCGAGGATGATCCCTATGGCGATTGCGCTGCGATTGAGAGCGATGCCGAGCGGCTGGCCTGTTATGATGCAACCTATGCGGACCAGCGCGTGGTTATTGCCGAACGGGCAGTGCGTGACGAAGAGCGGCGCGAAGAAGTGTTCGGCTTCCGTGAAGCGGATGCCTCTCTCGAACGCGGAGAGGCGGAGAACCCTGCTATCACTGCGACCGTCACCGAAGTGCTGCGAGGCGCGCGTCGCTCGCAAGTGCTGCTGATGGACAATGGTCAGCTCTGGCGCGAGATTTCCGGCTCCACCCTGCGCAACCGCGTCCGCGATGGCTGGGTCGGCACAATTACGCGGCATTGGAGCGGCGCGTATGAAATACGCTTCGAAGGGCGTTCGGGCTATTTGCGCGTGGCGCGTGTCCAATAGGGAGAACCGCCAGCAACTCAC
>Ga0209121_10000146_pt1 | contig 70048 bp, 73 predicted proteins | sample Cruoilmetagenom3_FD_187292 | JGI IMG/M metagenome (GOLD analysis project Ga0209121, IMG submission 187292) | Oil polluted marine microbial communities from Coal Oil Point, Santa Barbara, California, USA - Sample 3 (SPAdes) (version 2) | ecosystem: Environmental > Aquatic > Marine > Oil seeps ...
GCCCCACGTGACAGTTAGCATCAAGTGCGTGAATGGAGCTCAATTAGGCCTGTAAATCCGTACTCACTTCTATATCCTGAACATGATTTGGCGAGAAAATGTTTTAATGACTTTAGAGATACAATCAATGGAGGAGCAACATGCTCGGCCTCGACAACGCTATTTGGGATGACGGTGGCCTTTGAGCAGTTCGCCGATTAACTGGGCAATCAGAGCGTCACTTAAACAGGGCAAGCTCCCCCCTTTTTTATTGTAATGTTACGGCATGGACATATAACAGCCATATTGTGTTGATAGCGTTCTTAGAATTGCAAAATTGATGATGTTTGGCAGGTAATTTCACCTGGAATAATGAGGATAATAATGAAGCTGAATAACTTGGTAATTGTAGCGGCCCTATTCGGGCTATTGGCATCCTGCACGGTGCGCAACACATCCTTCCCCGATGCCGTTGATGCTGGATCAAACTGGCACGTTCATGATGTGCAGGTTATTATCCCTGACAGCCTGACGACCTCGGAAGAAAACATCTTTCGGCCTGATGTTGATATTATCTGGCATGGCGACCCTGTTGGGGATCGTAAAAAACAAGTGGCTGTAATTTTATATGACGCGCTTGTTGACGCAACCGAAGCTTTATTTCCAGAAAACTATCACAGACCAGTTGTTATCAAGGCGACCTTGATTCATTTCCATTCGTTAACACCCGTTGCGCGGACTTATAGTGGTGGTGTTCATAAGGTTAGTTTTAGCATCGAAGTTGTCGATCAAAGCACGGGCGAGGTTCTTGCTGGCCCTACTGTGATCGAAGCGGATGAATTCGCCTATGGTGGGCTGCTGGCCGCGCGAGCGAATGCTAAAGGTGTGACAATGAAGTCCAGAATTGAAGGAAGAATCACAGAAGTCACCCAAACATGGCTTGGGTTAGCCGCTGAACAGGATGCCGTAAAACGCAGCAGTATTCCGGCAATCGGGCGGTAAGCATGTATTATCTTGGGCCTGTGACAGCGTTAGCCCTAGATTTTTGGGGTGACCTGCCTTACTTGACCTAATACAGCATTCGGTTATCGACGAGGAAATAGATGCGCGCACAAAAATCGGCAGCTCGGGATATAAGTTATTCGACGACGGCGAAAACGCTGCACGGGCGGGTATTTATCCGTGGTGTTGAAAATGCGACGGGCCGGATGCGCGTTATGCGCCAGGTTCGTGGTTATGACAAGGCGATGTCGAACGGGCATGTTTTTTGGAATGTTGTGCCGGATCTTTGTGGTCTGGAGCTGGATATTATTTCCGGCGCGCTTGAAAATATCCCGAAGACGGGGCCGGTTGTGGTCCTTTCGAACCACCCCTACGGGATTCTTGATGGGTTGATGTTGGGTCAAATCCTTTCCAGAACCCGCGACGATTTCAAAATTCTGGCGCACCGTGTATTCGCAAAAGCAACGGACCTTGACGAGGTTATTCTACCGATCAGTTTTGATGAAACCCGCGAGGCCATGACCTTGAACCTTAACACACGCAAAGACGCGTTAAACTATCTTGGTAACGGGGGAGCTGTTGGAATTTTCCCTGGTGGCTCGGTTTCTTCGCCGCGCACGGTTTTCGGGCGACCAATGGACCCGAAATGGAGGACGTTCTCGGCCAAGATGATCGCGAAGTCAGGAGCCACTGTGGTGCCGGTTTTCTTTGACGGGTATAATTCCCGCCGCTTCCATATGTTTGGGCGGGTTAACAAAACGTTACGCACTGCTTTGCTGATTAACGAATTCAAAAAGCGTCTTAATGCGCCCGTACGTGTCGCGATTGGCGACCCGATGGACTCCGATGCGCTGGACGCTTACATCAAGGACCCGCGCGCGATGATGGAATTCTTGCGCACTTCTACTTATGATTTGTCGTCTAACAAGATTAATCACGACGAATACGGTTTTGATTTCTAGGAAAACCTCACAATGGCAATTGGTGTATTTGATAGCGGCCTTGGTGGGCTGACGGTCCTGAAAGCTGCGGTGGAAAAACTACCTGAGCAAGCGTTTGTTTACTATGGGGACAATGCGAACACGCCGTATGGCTCCAAAACCGATGCTGAAATCTATGATTTGACCATTGCCGGTATCACGCGCCTTTTTGATGCCGGATGCGATTTGGTGATCCTGGCCTGCAATTCGGCCTCGGCTGTGGCACTGCATGATTTGCAGGTGAACTGGTTGGTGTCGGATAAGCGCGTGCTTGGTGTTTTCGTCCCGATGATCGAGGAATTAACGCGCCGCGATTGGGGGGATAATTCGCCTCCGACCCATACAGGGCTGCAAAATGTGGCGTTGTTTGCCACGCCCGCGACGGTTTCCAGTGGGGCGTTTGAACGCGAACTGAAATTCCGTGCCCGTGATGTGGAGGTTGTCGGCGAGGCGTGCGTTGGCTTGGTTGCCGCAATCGAGGAGGGCGACAGTTTAGGTGCCGAGGCCTTGGTTGACGCCCATGTCGCGACATTGTTGGAAACCCTGCCCAACCCGCAGGCCGCTGTTTTGGGTTGCACCCATTATCCGCTTGTCGAGGAACGTTTCCGTGCCGCTTTGCCGGACGCAACGCGCATTCTGGTACAGCCTGAGATCGTGGCGAACAGTCTGGAAGATTATCTGCGACGACATCCGCGATTTGTGGCAAGTGGTGGCGTCAGCTATCTGACCTCTGGTGATCCGGTTGAAGTTAGCCGAAGTGCCGAGCGATTTTTGGGCCATTCCCTAACATTTAGCGCTGCGTGATTGATTGCGCGGACGTTTTGACGTAAGTCGCAGGTAATCATAAAGGTTAAGATCATGACGCATACGCATAAAATCGCGATTCTGGGTGCAAGTGGCTATACGGGCGCTGAATTGGTGCGCCTTATTGCCGGACATAGTGGTATGGAAATAGTGGCGTTGACTGCGGACCGTAAAGCAGGGCAGACGATGGGGCAGGTGTTCCCGCACCTTCGCCATCTGGATTTGCCGGTTCTAACGCGGATCGAGGACGTGGATTTTGCAGATGTTGATCTGGCATTCTGTGCGTTGCCACACGCAATGTCGCAAGAAATCGTTAAGGGTTTACCCTCGGATTTGAAGGTCATCGACCTATCGGCTGATTTCCGTTTGGAAGATGCCGCGATGTATGAGCACTGGTATGGTCACCCGCATTATGCGCCGGAACTGCAAAAAACGGCGGTGTATGGTCTGACGGAATTTTACCGTGACCAAATTGCTAATGCGCGGTTGGTTGCCGGAACGGGGTGTAATGCTGCCACCGGACAATATGCACTTCGGCCTTTGTTGGCGGCTGGTGTGATTGCGGAAGATGACATCATCATCGACATGTTCTGTGGGGTTTCCGGCGCTGGACGTGGCGCTAAAGAAGCCATGCTGCACGCCGAGGTTTCCGAGGGCACACACCCTTACGGTTTACCGGTCCACCGGCATACGTCCGAGTTCGATCAGGAGTTTCGCAAGGTAACGGGCCGCGATGTTAAGGTTATGTTTACCCCGCACCTGATGCCCGCCAACCGTGGTATTCTCGCTACGGTTCATGTGCGCGGCGAGGCGGAAAAAATACACGCAGCCTTGGTGCAAGCTTATGAAAACGAACCGTTTATGGTGGTGTTACCCCTTGGGGAGGCCCCCGCGACGCGCCATGTTCGCGGATCAAATTTTTGCCATGTAGGTGTCGTCGCTGATCGCCTTCAGGGTCGTGTGCGGGTGTTTGCGGCACTTGATAACCTCGTCAAAGGGTCTTCGGGGCAGGCGTTGCAAAACGCCAACCTGATGCTTGGTTTACCCGAGGCGACGGGGCTGGAACAGGCACCGTTGTTCCCGTGATTACGATGCGTGATGCATATCGGGTTTTGCGCGCGACTTACACGCGCTTTGACAAGGACGATGGCGTCGCAATGGCTGGGTACATAGCGTTCTCCAGTTTACTGGCGATTTTCCCGTTTCTGATTTTTTCGGCAGCACTGGTCGGTTTTCTGATTGGAGCAGAGCAAAGTGAAGAAGCGGTTAATGCGCTGTTTCGCGTTGCCCCCGAACACATCGCGCAGACGCTGGAGCCGGTGTTGCACGAGGTGCTGACTGATCGTGGTCAGGGTGTATTAACCCTTTCGATTCTAGTCGCGATTTTTCTCGCATCCAATGCGGTGGACGCGTATCGGGTGGCCTTTGATCGTGCATATGATTTCGATAGATCGCGAGGATTTATTGAGCGGCGACTAAGGTCGATTGGATTTGTTTTCTTGGGCGGGGTTGTCGCAGTGGTGATGGCCGTTTCGATTATATTTACACCTTTGTTATTCCAACTGGCGGAACGATGGTTGGATGTTTCCTTGCCTGCCTCTATGGCGGTGCTGATATTCGTTTTGGGGACATTGGTTTTTGTCTTGTTTTTAACGGCTTTTCACCTGTTTTTACCTAGCCAATCCATGAGAAAACAAAAAATTTGGCCCGGAATTTTAGTCTCTGTAATTCTATGGCTTGCTGGTGCGTTAATCTTTTCTGTTTACCTCTCGTTAACTCCGACTTACGCGGTGACCTATGGTGCGTTGACTGGTGTGATTGTATTGGCGATGTTTTTTTACCTGACGGGCGTGGCTATTATTTTCGGTGCAGAAGTTAACGCCGTGTTAAAACTCAAGAATGCGACCGATGGGCCCACTTAACATTTTGGAAATAGATGTTACTTAGTGCTTAACGGATAGGAGCGCCCAATGGCAGGTTTGAAGAAGAAACGCAGAATTCATCTGATTGTGATCGGGATGGTGCTTTTGACGGCATCTTCGGCATTGATCGGTTTTGCGTTGAAAGACGGTATCGAGTTTTTCCGCTCGCCTACGCAGATCGCCGAGAACCGCCCGGGACCGAATGAGAGGTTCCGTGTTGGTGGTTTGGTCGAGGTTGACTCGGTTGTGCGTGGTGAAGGGGAGGAAATTACCTTCATTGTAACCGATGGCAACGAAATGGTTAATGTTTCGTATACGGGCATATTGCCGGACTTGTTTGGCGAAGGGCAAGGCGTTGTTGCAACCGGTAAGTTGGTGGCTGACACGTTTGTTGCGACTGAAATTTTGGCCAAGCATGACGAAAATTACATGCCCAAAGAGGTGATTGATGCCTTGAAAGAGCAGGGCGTCTACGAAGAGCCTGCCGAAAGTTAAGCGATTTAAATCAAATTTTAACTTTTATCTGCAATCTTGTTAGCGTTTTTTACCAAATGTTAAGGAGAGTGCGATGCTGTCAATTGATGACATAGTATCCGATATTCTGCGCCGTGAAGGTGGATATGTTAACGACCCCTATGATCCGGGCGGGGCAACAAACCATGGCGTGACCATCCACACGATGCGCCGCTTGGGGATTGATGTGGATGGGGACGGGGATGTAGATATTAACGATGTTCGCAAACTAACCCGCGACCGTGCCGCCGCGATTTTTAAGGAACATTACTTTGTGAAGCCGGGAATTGCTGCGCTACCGGAGGTTTTGCAGGCTTCGGTGTTTGATATGTACGTGAATGCCGGTGGGGCTGCGATTAAGATATTGCAACGATTGCTGGCGAAATTCGGATTTCCGGTAGCCGTGGATGGGGCGTTGGGGCCTAAAACCGTGGCGGCGGCGGATAAGGCGTTTGCGGTTGCGCCAGATCATCTGGCGGATGCCTACGGGATTGCGCGGCGGAATTATTACTATGATTTAGCGGATAATCGCACGACATCACGTAAGTATGCAAAACGTAAAGATGGCGGCAAGGGGGGCTGGATTACAAGGGCAGAGGAATTTATTTCAAACCGATTTCACATCAGTAATATAGAGCATAACCAAAGGGTTGCGGCATGGGGTTAATTACACAATGGTTAGGGGCAGGCCAAGCGTCACGGAATATTGGAAGTGCGGTTGAGACGGTAGCCGAGGTGTTCACCGTCAATAAAACCAAGGAAGAATTGGCCGTTAGGGCGCAGGCTATGGCCTCGCTCGGGCAATATGGAACGGAGTTTTCTAATGGTAATAGCGGATGGTTTGATAGTTTTATCAATGGGATAAATCGTTTACCTCGTCCAATTATGGCACTGGGTACGGTTGGGCTTTTTGTCTTTGCCATGGCCAATCCCGAAGATTTCACCACTAGAATGCGAGGATTGGCCTATGTGCCTGACCCGTTATGGTGGCTGCTTGGTGCGGTGGTCTCGTTCTATTTCGGGGCAAGGGAGCTGCATTATGCCCGCGAGGCGACGACGCCTTTGATAATCCCGCCCGTTGCCGCCAACGAACCAACGGCCCCGACCAAGGTTTCGGCGGCGGCCTTTCCCGAAAACGCAGCATTATCGGAATGGGCTGCGTTGAATAATCGGGCTGCATAACGTCGTTCGCCCCCTTTTGGGGGCGACATAACGGTCGATCACAACATTGAAAATTGAATATGTTTACGGTTCGCCTATGATGTGCATCAAACAAATAGGGATTCGTTTCATGACCGCAGAACTTGGGCATTTTGCTCTTATCCTCGCTTTCGCGATTTCAATACCGCAGATTATTATCCCTATGATAGGGGCACATAAGGGCTGGAATGACTGGATGCGTTTTGCGACTCCGGCGGCGATTGCACAGTTTTTGCTGGTTGGCGTTGCCTTCGCGATGCTGACAACGGCCTTTGTAACTTCGGATTTCTCGGTAAGGTTGGTGGCGGCGAACTCGCATTCGGCCAAGCCTATGCTTTACAAGGTTACCGGGGTTTGGGCTAACCACGAGGGCTCCATGCTGCTGTGGATTACTATTTTAACACTGTTCGGGGCGACGATTGCCGTTTGGGGCAGAAATTTGCCGCCGAGTTTGAAGGCGCGGGTTCTGTCAGTGCAATCGATGGTTGGTGCTGCATTTTTGGCGTTTATTTTGTTTACGTCCAATCCGTTTACGCGTTTGGGGCAGCCTCCGGTTGACGGGAACGGGTTGAATCCATTGTTGCAAGACCCGGGCTTGGCGTTTCATCCGCCGTTTTTGTATCTGGGTTATGTTGGTCTTTCGATGGCGTTCAGCTTTGCAGTTGCGGCGCTGATCGAGGGCAAGGTCGATGCCGCATGGGCGCGGTGGGTGCGGCCATGGACGCTTGCTGCGTGGATTTTCTTAACGATTGGCATCGGCCTTGGCAGTTGGTGGGCATATTACGAGCTTGGCTGGGGCGGCTGGTGGTTCTGGGATCCTGTGGAAAATGCCAGCTTTATGCCATGGTTAATGGCTACAGCGTTGCTGCATTCAGCCATTGTAGTGGAAAAGCGTAACGCTTTGAAAAGCTGGACGGTTTTGCTGGCAATTTTAGCATTCTCGTTCAGCCTGATAGGAACGTTTATCGTGCGTTCGGGTGTTATTACATCGGTACATGCGTTTGCTAATGACCCTGAGCGTGGCGTATTTATTCTGGTGATCTTGGCCGTGGCGATTGGCGGGGCGTTAACACTTTATGCTTTGCGTGCAACGCAGTTGAAATCGACGGCGGTGTTCGGGCTGGTTAGTCGCGAGAGCGGGCTTGTTATGAATAATCTGTTACTTTCTGTTGCCGCGGCGGTAGTGTTCGTCGGCACGATCTGGCCGCTGGTGGCCGAGATTACGACAGGTGCGAAAGTTTCCGTGGGCGCACCGTTCTTTAACATTGCGTTTACACCTTTCATGGTAGTCTTGGCGATGATCCTTCCGATTGCAGCGATGCTGCCGTGGAAGCGCGGTGATCTGAAGCGGACGATGCAGCCGTTATGGGGGATTGCCGCGTTGTCTGTGGCGCTTGGGGCCGCTGTGTGGGTTATGCAAACCGGTGGGCGGATGCTGGCACCTGTTGGCTTGACGCTGGCGTTTTGGGTCGTCGTTGGGGCGATGGCTGATGTGGCGGTGCGGGTGAAACTCGGTAAGGCTTCGTTGCCCGAAAGCCTGCGCCGTTCGCGTAATTTGCCGCGGGCGGATTGGGGGAAGATGTTCTCCCATATCGGGTTCGGGCTTATGATTTTCGGTATCTCGGCGATTATGAGCTGGGAAGTCGAGGATATTCGCGTTGCTAAAATTGGCGACACATTCCCGCTGCAAGCCTATGAAATCCGCTTTGACGGGGTGAAAGGCATTCAGGGACCGAACTACACAGCAGCGCGCGGGGAATTCACCTTGTTCAAGGACAGGGTAGAAATCGCAAAACTGTATCCTGAGAAACGGAACTATCCCGTGCAGAGCATGCCAACATCCGAAGCCGCGATTGACCAAAACTTGCTGCGCGACGTTTATGTGGTTCTAGGGGACCGGCAGAATGATGGTGGCTGGGCCGTGCGTTCTTACGTGAAGCCGTTCACCAACTGGATTTGGATCGGTGTGTTTACGCTGTCATTTGGTGGGTTGCTTAGTATTACCGACAGACGGTATCGAGTGGCATCGGCTGCACGAAAATCCACAATGTCAGCGGTTCCGGCGGAGTAAATTATGCTTAAATATCTGTTACTTATCGTGATGTTGGCGACGCCTGTGATGGCTGTGCAACCGGATGAAATACTCGCTGATCCGGTGATGGAAGCGCGGGCGCGGGATATCTCCAAGGGCCTGCGTTGTCTGGTTTGCCGGAACGAGAATATCGACGATTCCAATGCCGAACTGGCGCGAGATTTACGTTTGCTGGTGCGGGAACGGCTGGTTGCAGGTGACACGGATCAGGAGGTCGAGGATTTTGTTGTTGAGCGTTACGGCGAATACGTTCTTCTTAAGCCTATGTTCAGCTTAAGTAATGCGATGTTGTGGTTTGCCGGGCCTGCGCTTCTTATAGTCGGTGGGTGGATTTCGTTGGTGTTTATTCGGCGACGAAGCACCGGAGCAGCGCTGCCTGAAGAAGGCCTGACTGCTGACGAGCAGGCAAAACTTGATGCTTTGTTGAGGGGCTAACGTCACGTCCGGTCTTTTGCGGGGCCGCGAAAATCGTTAAGTTTCTTGAAACAGGAGAGACTTGCATGAGCTATCAGACAATCCTTTATGCGATCAGTGATGATGTCGCGACGATTACGCTTAACCGGCCTGACGTGATGAACGGGCTTAATGCGCAGATGCGTGCTGATATCACCCATGCGATTGACCGTGCGAGCGACGAGGCGCGGGTGCTGGTGCTGACTGGTGCTGGAAGCGGTTTTTGCTCGGGGCAGGACCTTGGGGATAATACCACTGCGGCTAATCTGGATATGGAACGGGTTCTAAAGGAAGAATATGAACCAATGCTTAAGGCGATTTACGATTGCCCGATTCCGACGATTTCGGCGGTGAATGGCGCGGCGGCGGGGGCTGGCGCAAATTTGGCGCTGGCGGCGGATGTTGTTATTGCAACAAAATCGGCGTTCTTCATGCAAGCGTTTGCGCGCATTGGCCTTATCCCTGATGCTGGCGGGACCTATTGGTTGCCGCGTCAAATGGGATTTGCCAAGGCGATGGGGGCGGCGTTGTTTGCGGACCGGATATCAGCACAACAGGCGGATGACTGGGGCATGATTTGGGAATGCGTGGCGGATGATGATTTCGCCGCCGCAGTGCAGGAACGCGCGGCGCATCTGGCCAAGGGGCCGACGAAGTCTTACCAGCTTATTAAGCAGGCGCTGCGGGGAAGTTTGGATAACTCGCTTGACCAACAGCTTGAAGTCGAGGCGAAGTTGCAAGGCGAGGCTGGAAAGACCCGGGATTTCCTTGAGGGCGTCATGGCGTTTATGGAAAAACGCTTGCCGAAGTACGAAGGGCGATAAGCCCGCTTGACCCGCTGGTATTACCTGCCATTCTGGTCACATGAATACGCTTGAAAATGTAACCGCCGGACCGATTCCATATAACGAAATTCACGGCGCCGAGGCGCGCGCGTTGTTTGTCGGGCTGCCGGAAAACCTCGTTGATTTGATCGAGGGGACTGCGGGATGCAGCCCATACCTCGACCTACTGATGCGACGCGAGGCAGAATGGCTGCGTGGCATTGTCGAACGCGATCTGGATGCGGTTTTTGCAGAAATTCTGGATGATATTTCGGGCGACAGCTTTCAGGCATTGTCGGATAACCTGCGGACTGCGAAACGGCGCGGGGCATTGCTTGCTGCGCTGGCTGACCTAGGTGGGTTATGGTCGCTGGAACAGGTTACCGGCGCGTTAACCGATCTGGCGGATCGGGCGGTGCAGGTTAGTCTGGACCATCTGGTAAAGGCAGAGATCACGCGGGGTAAATTGCCCGGGTGTGTGGCCGAGGATGCAGCCGGTATGGTCGTTCTGGCGATGGGAAAGATGGGCGCACGGGAGCTGAACTATTCTTCCGACATCGACCTGATTGTGCTGTTTGACGAAACGCGCCATGACCCCGAGAACTACGGCGAGGTGCGGGCAGGGTTTATCCGGATTACCCAGCGGATGGTTAAGTTGCTGTCAGCCGTGACGGGCGGCGGATATGTGTTCCGTACCGATTTGCGCTTGCGGCCCGACCCGTCTTCTACACCTGTGTGTCTGGCGATGGAACCTGCAGAACGATATTACGAGAGTTTGGGCCGAACGTGGGAACGTGCGGCGTTTATCAAGGCGCGGCCATGTGCAGGGGCGATTGACGCGGGCTGGGCGTTTCTGGATCGGCTTAAGCCGTTTATCTGGCGGAAATATCTGGACTTTGCGGCCATTCAGGATGCGCACGACATGCGGCTTCGTATCCGTGAGCATAAGGGGTTGTACGGGGTGGTTTCGATACCCGGGCACAACATGAAACTTGGGCGCGGTGGCATTCGAGAGATCGAGTTTTTCACGCAGACGCGGCAGATTATCAGTGGCGGGCGCGATGATGAAGTTAGGCAACGCGAAACGCGAAAAGCCCTGAAAGCGCTGGTGAAAAACGGTTGGGTCGAGGCCGATATGGCGGCGTATTTGGACGAAGCTTACGTCGCACATCGCACGTTGGAGCATCGCCTTCAGATGCTTGAAGATGCGCAAACGCATCAAATTCCGGAAAGTCTGGACCGCCGCGAACGGCTGGCGGCGTTTTGCGGGGAAACGGATCTGGAGGCCTTTGAGGCCGAAATCAAGGCGCGCTTGGAGAAGGTACACGACCTGACGGAGAGATTTTTCGCTGGCGATGACGGGGGTGAGACGGAGACACCGGAGTTTGAGCGGCCCGAATATGTCGAAGGGATCATGGAAAAATGGGCGACATTGCCATCTATGAGGTCCGAGCGGGCCAGCCAGATTTTCGCCCGTATTAAACCCGAAATCCTGTCGAGGTTAGCGGACTCCGCCAGCCCTGAAGAGGCGTTGATCCAGTTTGATGCGTTTTTGTCCGGGATTCCGGCGGGGGTGCAACTGTTTTCGTTATTCGAGGCGAACCCGCCGTTGCTGGACCTGTTGGTCGATATTTGCGCCACGGCACCGGAGTTGGCGCGGTATTTGGGTCGGCACTCGAAAGTGTTTGATGCGGTGGTTGGAAGTGATTTCTTTGCCAGTTTACCGGATTTGGATTGCCTGAGTATGGAGTTGAAGGCGGAGATTGAAAACGCGACGGATTACGAGGATACCCTCGATATTACCCGCCGTTGGGTTAAGGAAAAGCAGTTCCGTATCGGGGTGCATTTACTGCGCCAGATTTCTAACGCCGAGGAGGCTGCTATTGCTTATTCGGATGTCGCGGAGGCCTGTTTGGCCAACTTGTTCCCAGCTGTTTGTCAGAATTTCAGTCGTAGATATGGGCCACCTCCGGGGAAGGGCGCGGCAGTTATTGCGATGGGGAAGCTGGGCTCGCGAGAGATGACGGCGACTTCTGATCTCGATTTGATAATGGTTTATGATGCGCAAGGGGCTGATCGTTCCGAGGGGGACAGGCCGCTGGCTGTCTCGACTTATTTCGCGCGTTTGACGCAGGCGGTTTTGTCGGCGTTGACTGTTCCGACCAGTGAAGGTCCGCTTTACGAGGTTGATATGCGGCTGCGCCCATCTGGACGGATGGGGCCGGTGGCAACATCTATCAAAGCGTTCAAGGAATATCAGATGAACGAGGCGTGGACGTGGGAGCATCTGGCGTTGTCTCGGGCAAGGGTTGTCGCGGGGCGCGAAGATTTGGAGCGCGATGTCAGGGATGCCATGCGGGCCGCACTTTGCCAGCCGCATGATCGCGCCAAGGTGATTGCTGATGTACAGGAGATGCGGACGAAGCTGGCTGAGGGTAAGGCCGATAATCCGTGGGAGATGAAGTACGGGCCCGGGTGGTTGATGGACATCGAGTTGGTGTTGCAAACGGGTGCGGTTTTATACGGGATAACGGGGGTGGAGCGGCCTGCGGATATGTTACCTGAACTGATTACGGCTGGTTGGGTCTCGGGTGTGCAGGCGGGGGCGATTGCAGACGCCTTGAAATTATATATGAGCATTCAACAGGTTGCGCGGTTGGCGGTAGATGGACCTATTGATCCGAAAAGTGCCGGGCGCGGATTTCTCGATTTGCTGGTGAAAGTTGCTAAAGTTGACGATATTGCAGCGTTAGAGGTCTTGTTAAGGAATACTGCCGATGCGATGGCGTCTATTATTGACGAAGTGTTAACGGTTTGAACGGAGAGAATGATGCCTGAATATGGATGCTGGCTGGATTTGCCCTCCCCGCAAGTTGCCGAGATTATGGCGCAGGTCGGCTTTGATTTCATCGTTGTCGATCTTGAACATGGCCCGATGAGTGTAGAAACCGCGCAGGTGCAGATGATGGCAATTGGTGAACGCGCGCGCACGATTGTGCGGGTGCCTGAAGGGTCGGAGGCTTGGATCAAGCGGGTTCTGGATGCGGGTGCTGGTGGCGTTATGGTGCCGAAGGTAGAAAGTGCGGCGCAGGCAGCTCAGATTGTTTCTTGGGCATATTATACCCCTAAAGGCCAGCGCGGGGATGCGCGGAGGGTCGTGCGGGCGAGTGACTGGGGCCGAAATTCAGAGGCGTATAAGGCGCAGTGGAACGCCGATGGCTTTGTTTCTGTGCAGATTGAATCTGTGGCAGGGCTTGAGAATATCGAGGCGATTGCCGCTGTTGAAGGCGTGACACAATTGTTCTTCGGGCCGGCGGATTATTCGGCCGATGCGGGGGTGTCGATCGATAGTGACACGACGTTGGCGGCGGGGGCCAAAGTGGCGGCTGTTGCCAACGCGCATGGGTTACGGTCTGGCTCTGTGTTATTTTCGCAAGTTACGTCACAAGCTCTTGCAAAACTTGGGTTTACGCATATCTCGGTTGCTGGCGACGTTGCGGCGTTGAGCGATAGTTTGGATAGGAGTCTGCTGGATGCAAAAGGGTGATTTAGCGTGTGATCCACGTGGTTTGATTTACGAGGCTTATCGGATTGAGGATATCTTGGCAGTGTCGTGTCGTCCGATTTTTCTGGATTGGGCAATGGGTGTTCCGGCAGACGAGGATTCCGTTCAACATATCAAAACCATGCTGGCGCATTACGAACCGGATTGGCCAGATCATCCTATGACGGCGCTATTGCGCACGGGGTTGGACGAAATGACCACACCACGTCGGCGTAAACGCGGTAATTTATAACGTATCCGTGTCGTAGGTGCGTCAGGTACTTAGCTTTGCAGCGCGTGTAGCACGCGAATCCAGCTGCGGGTGCCTTTTTCAAAACTGCGGACATCGTATTTCTCGTTAGGTGAGTGGATTTGGTCGTTTTCTTGTCCAAATCCGATCAGCACCGAGTCCATGCCTAGGATTTCCTGAAAATGCCCAACGATCGGGATGGAGCCGCCCATGCCGATGAACATCGCCTCATTCGGCCATTCGTCACTTAACGCCTTTTGCGCGAGGGTGAATTCTGGCGCATCGATTGGCAGGTTTGTCGCGGCCGCACGATCTTCGGAATGGAAGGTTACGGTGCAATCGGGTGGCAGGTTGTCGGTGATGTATTTGCGAAACGCGAGGCTGATAGCTTCGGGGTCTTGGGTGCCAACAAGGCGAAAGCTGACTTTGGCGTGGGCCTCGGCTGGCAGGACGGTTTTGAAACCTTCGCCGGTGTAGCCGCCGCTGATGCCGTTGATATCACACGTCGGGCGGGACCAGATTTGTTCCATTACGGTATACCCGTCCTCGCCTGCGGGGGTTGTCAGGCCAACATCGCCGAGAAAACCTTCGCTGTCGAAATTAAGGGCATCCCATTTGGCTTTTAGGGAATTGCTAATCCGCGGTACGCCTTCATAGAAATCCGGCAGCGTCACGCGACCTTGATCATCATGTAAGCCACCTAGAATTTTGGTCAAAACCCTGATCGGGTTGATTGCTGGGCCACCGTACATGCCGGAGTGCAAATCAAAATTGGCAGCGTGGATGGTGAAATCTTCGGCAACCAAACCGCGCAACATGGTGGTGATCGCAGGTGTGTCTGAATCCCATAGGCCCGTGTCGCAAACCAGTGCAAAGTCTGCTTTCAACTCGTCAGCGTGTTCGGTCAGGAACGGCACGAGGGACGGGGAGGCGCTTTCTTCTTCGCCCTCGAACAGGATGGATATGTTGCCGGGTAGTTCGCCCGTTACATCTTTCCATGCGCGGCAAGCCTCGACGAATGTCATCAACTGGCCTTTGTCATCGGACGCACCACGCGCGCGGATGACTTTGCCTTTCGGGGTGTCCTCGATCGCCGGATTGAAGGGAGGACGATCCCACAGGTCCAGCGGATCAACCGGTTGCACGTCGTAATGGCCGTAAAAGAGCATATGCCGCCCCTCGCCACCGGAATGAGCAACGACCATCGGATGCCCATCAGTATCGCGCCGTGACGCGTTGAAACCAATGTCGTTTAGCTGTGCAACCAGCCAATCGGCCGCGTTTACACATTCAAGAGCATAGGCCGAGTCGGTCGAGACACTCTCGATTCGCAGCAGTTCAAACAGGCGTTTGAGGGCTGCTGGTTGGCTGTCGTTAGCTTTGGCGAGGATAGTTTCCAGATTGGGCATGGTGGACTCCGTTAAAAAGGGCCTGTTGTGATGCCCGTAAGTGCTTGATGTGGGGAACGCTACTTGAATGGATCGCTTCGGTCTATACCCGCCAGAATTCGTTGTTCACAGTTACGATGCTGGTTTAGCGTTGCAGTTGTGCCGCTTAACGAGAAACGTGTAATCTCCTGTCCGTTTGCGTTGCGTAAATAAAGCGTGTTTCCAGCGCGTACTTCGCCAAAAAACCTTGTAAGGGAATCGCTGGGTGGAGTGACAATCATCTGTAGAACGTCGCTCCATTTTTCACCGGAAATATCCCAAGGGCCACGCCGGTCGATGGCAACGACAAAGTCCTGGTCGATGGTCTCGTCTCCAAATTCCCAGTCTTCATGTGAAAAGCGGATCACGTAGTCACCATCGTCCCATGTAAACAGGCTGAACACGAAGCCTTGCGAGTTTACTGTACGACTCTCGCAACTGCGGTCACCGCTATCATAGTAGTTCAAATCCAGACGCCAGTTGCCTCGGGAATATAGAGTGTCCCATTCAACGGCGCTGGTAGCTGTCGTCATTACCCCGATTGCCAGAATGGTAGATGTGATTAAATTTTTGAATTTCATAGCACTAGTCCCTTTGCGCCAATTACAATTGCGCAAATTAAACTATGATCACTTTAACGGGTCAAGGTACGTTGCCCAAAATGTTTAAGCTGTGATCCAGCCACCACCTAAAATTCGGGTGCTGGCAGGATCGTAAAATACGCAGGCTTGACCGGGGGAAACGCCTTCTTCGGGGATTTCCAACTCTACTTCAGCGCTGTTTGGCCCTGTCGGGAAGATTCGTGCAGCTTTCGGGGGGCGGGTCGAACGCACTTTGACGCGCATTTCCCATCCATTTCCGGCGGCGGTCTGGAAATTTTCATTACCTAGCCAGTTAATTTCGTTGATTGAGAACCGGTGTTTTGCCAGTGCCTCTTTAGGGCCAACGATCACCTGTTTGGTGTCAGGGTCGAGCTTGACCACATAAAGAGGTTCGCGTCCGCCGATGCCAAGGCCGCGACGCTGACCTATGGTATAATGGATGACGCCTTTGTGTTGACCAAGGATTTCGCCGTCCATATGCACGATATCACCGGGGTCGGCTGCGCCCGGACGCAGTTTTTCTATGACGGCGGCGTAGGAGCCGTTCGGCACAAAACAGATATCCTGACTGTCGGGTTTGTCGGCCACGGCCAGCCCGAATTCGGCGGCAAGCGCGCGGGTTTCGGCCTTGGATACCAAGTGGCCAAGCGGGAATCGCAGATAATCGAGCTGATCCTGTTTAGTCGTGAACAGAAAATAGCTTTGATCGCGAACATGATCAGCAGCCATGTGAAGCTCGGCTTTGTCACCTTCAAAGCGTTGGATGTAGTGACCTGTCGCCATACAATCTGCATTCAGGTCTTTGGCCGTTTCCAGTAAATCGCGAAATTTGACCTTTTCGTTGCAACGGATGCAGGGAACAGGGGTCGCACCGGCCAGATATGCATCGGCAAATTCGTCAATTACGGATTCTTTGAACTTGTTTTCATAATCCAGAACGTAATGGGGAAACCCCATTTCTTCGGCCACGCGGCGGGCATCGTGGATGTCTTGCCCCGCACAACATGCACCTTTTTTGGCCAACGCCGCGCCATGGTCGTAAAGCTGAAGCGTCACGCCAACCACATCATAGCCTTCACGGGCCAGTTTTGCCGCCACGACAGAGCTGTCCACGCCACCCGACATCGCAACAACCACGCGAGTTTCGCTTTCCGGTTTGGCAAAGCCAAGACTGTTTACGGGGTGGGTCATGGGGGCTCCTGTCAGATAGGTTGCTATATAATAAAAATGTAAACACTAACAAGGGGCGGATTCACCTCTGGTTAACTTGCGGACAGAATGATGAGCGCGGGTAATTAGAGAGAGGATGCTATGCTTATCAAGAAAATCGACGGGCCAAGTTTTGTGAAGTTACCAGATGGTACGGTGTTGACGCGCGGGGATTTACCGCCAAAATCAACGCGACGATGGGTGATCCGGCGCAAGGTTACTGTCGTGTTGGCGGTAACATCCGGCCTACTTAGTCTTGAGGAAGCGTGCGATATGTATAGCTTGTCAGAGGAGGAGTACCTTTCCTGGCAATCCGCGATGCTGCAACACGGGCGTGGGGGGCTACGTGTAACGCACCTTAAAAAATACAGACAACCTTAAGGGGAGTTTACATTCAACTTAAGGTTGGTAACTTCTGGTTAACCTTTTTACTAATATAGTGTGAAGGGTCAGTAGGGACCGCTTAATAAAGGAAATCAGTAAATGCGTGTTTTGTTAATAGAAGATGACCCAACGACGTCTAAAAGTATTGAAATGATGCTCGCCAGCGCCAATTTGAATGCATATGCGACGGACTTGGGTGAAGAAGGTGTCGATCTTGCCAAGCTATATGATTACGACATTATCCTTCTGGATATAAACCTGCCAGATATGAACGGCCATGAGGTTTTGCGGCAGTTGAGGGTGGCAAAAATTGACACGCCTATTTTGATTCTGTCTGGCATGGATGATACTGAAAGCAAAATCAAAGGCTTCGGATTTGGTGCCGATGATTATCTGACAAAACCATTCCACCGTGAAGAACTTGTGGCCCGCATTCACGCGATTGTCCGTCGCTCCAAGGGGCATGCACAGTCGGTTATCGAAACGGGGCGAATAAAGGTTAATCTTGATGCAAAAACAGTATCTGTTGACGACGAGACAATGCACCTGACCGGTAAGGAGTATCAAATGCTTGAACTTCTTTCGTTGCGCAAGGGAACAACACTAACGAAAGAGATGTTCTTGAACCATTTGTATGGCGGCTTGGACGAGCCGGAGTTGAAAATTATCGATGTGTTCATCTGTAAGCTCCGCAAAAAGCTGTCGAAAAGCATGGACGGGGAGAACTATATCGAAACGGTTTGGGGGCGTGGGTATGTATTGCGAAACCCTGCGGAAATGCCTGTCGAACATAAGATAGCGGTATAAACTTACTGGACGTATGACTGTTAGCGGCCTATTCCTTTGATAACGCAAGGGGGTGACATGGCCGCGCTAATTGAAGTTAAATTGCTGGATGAAAGTCAGGCAATAGAAGAATTGGCGCGCTTGGCAAAGGCCATGGCGCAGGCGGATATTGCGTACCATCAAAATGATGCACCTGAGATTACGGATGCAGAATATGATGCGTTAAAGCAGCGCAATTTGGAAATAGAGGCGCGGTTTCCAACATTGAAACGGAGCGATAGCCCTTCGGGCAAGGTGGGCGCTCCGGTTTCATCAGGGTTTTCAAAAGTTAAACACGCAGTTGCGATGATGTCGCTTGGCAATGCATTTACCGATGAAGACGTCACCGATTTTGATGTGCGAATCCGCAAGTTTTTGAACTTCACGGGCAACCAAACTTTGGAATATACTGCCGAACCAAAGATCGATGGGCTTTCGCTGTCCTTGCGGTACGAGGCTGGCCAGCTGGTTCAGGCCGCCACGCGAGGGGATGGTGAAATTGGAGAAAACGTCACGGCAAATGCGTTAACACTTAGCGATATTCCATTGAAGCTAAAATCTGCGCCAAACATTCTTGAGGTTCGCGGCGAAGTTTATATGAATCATACTGATTTTACGACTTTGAATAAAAAACAAATTGCTAATGACGCTAAACCCTTCGCTAACCCAAGAAATGCAGCGGCTGGCTCGTTACGTCAGCTTGATAGTAAAATCACGAAATCCCGCCCTTTGCACTTTTTCGCCTATGCTTTGGGAGAGGTTTCGGAAAGTTTTGCGGATACACAATTCGGCCTTATTGAACATCTTGCAAAACTGGGCTTTTCCACAAACCCACTGATGCAGATTTGTTCAACGCCGCGTAAAATGGTCGAGCATTATTCGAAAATAGAGCGAAACCGCGCGACCCTTGGCTATGATATTGACGGGGTGGTTTACAAGGTTAACGATCTGGCGTTGCAGTCGCGGTTGGGGTTTCGAACGAACACACCTAGATGGGCAATCGCCCATAAATTTCCCGCGGAACTTGCGCAAACTATCGTCGAAGATATTGAAATTCAGGTGGGTCGAACGGGCGCACTCTCGCCAGTTGCACGGCTAAAACCGGTGACAGTCGGCGGGGTCGTTGTGTCGAATGCGACACTCCATAACGAAGATTATATTGCCGGGCGTGATAGTTTTGGGAATCCAATTCGTGAAGGCCGCGATATCCGTATCGGTGATTGGGTCACGGTTTATCGTGCGGGTGATGTGATTCCAAAGATAAAGGATGTGGATGTAAGTCGGCGCGAGGAAAACTCCAAACCGTTTGTGTTTCCAACGGTTTGCCCTGAATGCGGATCGGATGCTATCCGCGAGGAAGGGGAGGCGGTCGCGCGTTGTACGGGCGGACTGATTTGCCCTGCGCAGGCCGTCGAAAAACTGAAACATTTTGTTTCAAGGGCGGCGTTTGACATCGATGGGTTGGGCGCAAAACAGATAGAGGCATTCTATCTGGGCGGCTTTATTAAGACGCCAGCAGACATTTTTACACTGGTTGATCGAGTTGGGGCAGGCAACCTTCAGCAACTTAAGAACTTCGAAGGGTGGGGGGATAAATCTGCGCAAAAGCTGTTTGCCGCGATTGACGCAAAAAAGATTATACCACTTAACAGATTAATCTTTGCGCTTGGTATCAGGCATGTCGGAGAAAGTTCGGCCATGACCTTGGCGAGATATTATGGCTCTTGGGAAGTTTTCAACGCGGCAATGGAAAATGCCCGTGATTATAGCGGTCAAGACTGGGATACGTTGAATGGAATTGACGGTGTGGGGGCGGTTATGGCCGCCGCCTTGGTCGATTATTTTCACGAATCTCAAACGCGGGCTGCACTTACTAATCTGGTTAAGCAGCTTCAAATCACCAATGTTGCGGCCCCAGTTGTTGAGGGCAGCAAGGTAGCCGGAAAGGTTGTTGTTTTCACAGGGACGCTCGAAAAGATGACACGGGCCGAGGCGAAGGCGAATGCCGAGAGCCTTGGTGCGAAAGTTTCGGGGTCGGTTTCGGCTAAAACCGATATCGTGGTGGCTGGTCCGGGGGCTGGTTCTAAACGAACAAAAGCCGAGGAACTTGGTGTAAAGGTGTTAACCGAAGATGATTGGTTGGAGCTTATTGGTTGATCACAACCCAAATCTCGCGTGAAATAGAGCTATGACACATTCACGACCAGAGATTCTGTTTCCACTTTTTGCCGATTTAACGGTCCTTGATGGTGTGGGGCCGAAATCGGCGCAGAATTTTGCCAATATGGATGTCGAACGCCCGCGCGATTTGTTGTTTACACTCCCGCATGGGTGCGTTGATCGGCGAATTCGAAGCAGCCTTAAGGGCTTGGTTTTCCCCAATGTTGCAACGGTAGAGGTGGAAGTAGGCCCGCATCAACGACCAACCGGGCGTGGGCGACCGTATCGCGTGATGGTGCGGGACGCAGAGATGGATTTTCAGTTGGTGTTTTTTCATGCACGCGAAGATTGGGTGCAAAAAAACCTGCCAGTAGGCGAGCGTCGGTTGGTTTCAGGCAAGGTCGAGGTGTTCGATGGTTTGGCGCAAATGGTGCACCCCGATCATATTTTACGTATTGACGAAAACTTGGAGCTACCGCCGTTTGAACCGGTGTACCCGCTAACTGCTGGTATTAGCCAAAAGCTGATGTATCGCGCCACGCGTTCTGCTTTGGAACGTGCTGTTGATTTGCCTGAATGGGCGGATGAAAACCTGAAAGCTGAACGTAAATGGCCCGACTGGCGGCAGGCATTAACGCTAGCGCATTCGCCGCAAGGGGTTCAGGATGTTGCCAGTAACTCGACTGTTCGCGAGAGGTTGGCGTATGACGAACTGTTCGCCCATCAAATTACATTGGCGATTGCGCGTGCCAGTGTTCGTCGCGCGAAAGGGTTGGAAACCCACGGGGATGGGCGGTTACAAAAACACGTTTTGCAAGGCTTGCCGTTTAGTCCGACCGGGGCACAGACACGCTCTATTTCAGAAATTCAGTCCGATATGGGCAAACCGATCCGCATGAATCGCCTGCTTCAGGGTGATGTTGGATCGGGGAAAACGCTTGTAGCGTTCATGGCGATGCTGACAGCCGTCGAGGCCGGCGGGCAGGCGGTTATGATGGCCCCGACCGAAATATTGGCACGCCAACATTTGGCCGGATTGCGCCCGCTGGCTGAATCCGCCGGAGTGCGGTTGGAGCTGTTAACGGGGCGCGATAAGGGTAAAGAACGCGCGGAAAAGCTGAAGGCGCTGGCGTCCGGTGATATCCAGATTATGGTCGGAACACACGCGCTGTTTCAAAAGGATGTGGAATTACAGGATCTTCGCTTGGCTATTATTGATGAGCAACACCGTTTCGGCGTGCAGCAGCGCATGGACCTCAGGTCCAAAGGGCGGGCGGTTGATATTCTGGTGATGACCGCGACGCCGATTCCGCGATCTTTGGCGCTGGCGCATTACGGAGACATGGATATATCGGTTCTGGATGAAAAACCGCCGGGGCGAAAGCCGATTGAAACAGTCATGGTCTCGGCTGGACGGTTGGATCAGGTGGTTGATCGGCTACGCGTCGCGATTTCTGAAGGACGGCAGGCTTATTGGGTTTGCCCGCTGGTGGAGGAATCCGAGGTTGTGGCGATGACCGCCGCCGAGGATCGGTTCAAACATTTAAGGGCCGCCTTGGGCGAGGGGAATGTCGGGCTTGTTCACGGACAAATGCGCCCCTCGGAAAAAGACAAAGCGATGGCGGAGTTCATCTCTGGACGCACGAAGGTGTTGGTTGCGACGACTGTGATTGAGGTTGGGGTGGATGTCCCGGCTGCTACGATAATCGTGATCGAGCAGGCAGAACATTTTGGTCTTGCGCAGTTGCACCAGTTGCGCGGGCGGGTCGGGCGTAGTGACGAAGCCTCAACTTGTTTGCTGCTTTATAGTGGAAAACTGGGGGAATCGGCGCAAGCTCGGTTGTCAATTATGCGCGAAACCAATGACGGATTTCGGATCGCTGAAGAAGATTTACGCTTGCGGGGCGCAGGAGATTTGCTGGGAGTTGCGCAATCCGGTCTGCCTCGTTTCAGGATTGCGGATCTTGAGGAGCAGGCCGATTTGATGAAAATTGCGCAAGACGATGCGAGGTTATTTTTGCAAACAGATCCGAAACTGGAATCTGAACGGGGTCAAGCTGTTCGAACGCTGCTGTATTTGATGGAACAGGACAAGGCAATTCGCCTTTTATCTGTGGGGTGAATCACCTCTTCTAGCGGGCAATACATAAAGTTCTTAATTTGTTCTTGACAGAGTGAGAATAAAAAGAGAACATACGGGCAACACATAAGAACAAACCTGTGAGGATACATATTATGGCTGCTATTATAAAAAGCGTTTCGGCGATGGCGCCACGGACATTGATCGAAGATGCCCTCGGGCTGGCGGCGATCTGCGTCATTATCTTTGCTGGGTTCTGTTTGCCTGCTTTTACCTAATCGCCTGTGATTTGCGAGTAATTAGGAATCCTATTAGCCTCGGATGTTCTGAAACCTGATTTTATCAGGCTCGTATTTCGCCTTACTTCGCCGCACCCTTCGGGGTTGCGGCGTTTTTTTATGCGTTTTTGAAGGCTTCCAGCGATGCTTCGATGCAAAGCATAATAGAAGCGTGGCGGTTTTTGTATTCTTTAGCCGGAAGTAAAACTTCGAGTTCTTCGAATGGGGATTCCGGTATTGGGCCATCTGATTTCAGCATTGCCAACAATTGGTCACGGGCGCGCTCGAGCTCATCATGAGTGCGGCCTATGATATTGGCACCAATAATCGAAGCGGCGGCTTGCCCCAAGGCGCAGGCTTTTACATCCTGGCCAAAAGCACTTACTTTCCCGTCTGTTACACATAAATCAACGGTCACGTTCGATCCACATAACGGTGAGCGCTTTTGCGAGGTCGCATCGGGGTTTTCCAACCGTTCCGTGTAGGGAATAGATGCAGTCAACGCCAAAATGCGCCCTGAATATAGGTTGATTAGATCAGAATCGCTCACCACCAATGCCCTTTGCTTTTCGCTCACTCCAATTTAGATAGGGAGGGATGAGCCGGATGGAAACCTGAAAGGTTAATAAATGTCGAAATTTGATGTCACTTCTTTAAAATATAATGAAGCTGGGTTGATTCCAGCAATTGCGCAAGACGAATCCGGCGAGGTTCTGATGATGGCATGGATGAATTCTGAAAGTATTACCGAGACGTTAAAGGCCGGACGAGTCACCTATTGGTCTCGATCTAGGGCCAGTTATTGGCGCAAAGGCGAGAGTTCAGGCCATATTCAAGAACTGGTTGATTTGCGCGTTGATTGTGATCGTGACTGTTTGTTAATGATTGTGCGTCAGACTGGCCCAGCGTGTCATACGAACCGGCGCAGTTGTTTTTACACGGCCGTGCGCGATGACACTGAGGTGGAGCTGATGTCACCGATTGCCTAGTCCGACCATTTCGCGAATGTCTTGTGGGGTGGCGCCTTCTTCGCGGTATTTACGAATGGCACGAGAGTCGTCGCGTTTGGCGAGGCGTTTGCCATCGTCATCAAGGATAAGGCGGTGGTGGCGGTAAAATGGCGTAGGTAACTTCAGCAAAGCTTGCAAAATACGGTGAATTTGCGTGGCTTCGAACAGGTCTTGACCGCGGGTTACGTGGCTAATGTTCTGTGCGGCATCGTCTACGACAACTGCGAGGTGATACGAAGTGCTGATACCCCGCCGTGCCAGAACAATATCGCCGCAATTGTTTAGAAGTTTGTCGGCGTTAAGGAAGTGTTCAACTTTACCATTGTTAATATCGGTGAATGATAAAAGGTTAACCTGATCTGCGCCGCCAAGATGCTCGACCGCTTTTGACATGTTTAAACGGGTGGCTGTATCTTTGGTGTAGGGCAGGTTTTTGTTTCGACAAATGCCGGGGTAAACCATTCCATCGGGGCCATATATTGGCCGCGGTAACGCTTCTTTAATAATACCTCGTGTGCAATCGCACGCATAAGTCAGGCCTAAACCGTTAAGAGAATTCAACGCATCGTCATATGCCGCTATATTATCGGACTGACGCAGCACGGGTGTCGGCCAATTTAAGCCAAGCCAGTGCAGGTCGTCGTAAATGGCTTGTTCATATTCGGGGCGTACACGGGTGTGGTCAATGTCCTCGATCCGCAGCAAGAACGTCCCGCCCGCAGCCTGCGCCCTGTCCCATGCTGTAAGCGCGGAAAACGCGTGGCCGAGGTGTAGGTACCCAGTGGGTGAGGGTGCAAAGCGTTCTATGTGAGCCATGCGTTCCAATCTGCTTTGGCGCGGTCAGTGTAGGCCTTATAGCGTGCGGGGCGGTTGCGGCGGCCACCTTTGACGCCATCAACCAACGGGAACAGCCCAAAGTTGACATTCATAGGTTGGAAAGTCTTTGCCGCTGCGCCACCAGTGATATGGCTGATCAATGCCCCCATGGCAGTGGTGTTTGGCGGGGCCACGATTGGTGTGCCAAGGCGTTCGTGAGCGGCCATGCGACCGGCCAATAGTCCCATTGCGGTGCTTTCAACATAGCCTTCAACACCTGTAATTTGCCCTGCAAAGCGAAGGCGCGGCATGGTCTTCAGGCGCATCTGGTCGTCCAACAAACGGGGGGAGTTGATAAACGTGTTGCGATGGATACCCCCAAGGCGGGCGAACTCGGCGCCCTCTAGTCCCGGGATAGCCTTGAAAACTTCAGCTTGTGCGCCATACTTCATTTTGGTTTGAAAGCCGACGATATTATACAGTGTTCCCAAAGCGTTATCACGGCGTAGTTGAACTACGGCGTGGGCTTTGACGTCCGGTTGATGCGGATTGGTCAGGCCGACAGGTTTCATGGGACCAAAGCGCAGGGTTTCACGGCCACGTTCGGCCATAACCTCGATTGGCAGGCAGCCATCGAAGTAGGGTGTGTCCTTTTCCCAGTCTTTGAATTCGGTTTTTTCTGCTTCCAGTAGCGCGTCGATGAAGGTGTTATACTGGGCCTCGTCCATCGGGCAGTTGATGTAGGCAGTGCGTTCTTCTTCTGTGTCGCCTTTGTCATAGCGCGATTGAAGCCACGCTTTGGACATATCGATGCTCTCGGCGTAGATAATCGGGGCGATGGCGTCAAAGAAGGAAAGAGAGGTTTCGTCAGTTAGGTCGCGCACGGCTTCGGCCAACGATTGCGATGTTAGGGGGCCAGTGGCGATAATTACGCTGTCCCAATCTTCCGGCGGGATTCCGGCGATTTCGCCACGCTCGATTGTCACCAGCGGGTGTGCTTCAAGGCGAGCGGTCACGGCCTGCGAAAAGGCTTCGCGATCAACGGCCAGCGCACTGCCGGCGGGGACGGAATGCGCGTCGCCCATCTCGATAATCAACCCACCGGCCTGACGCATTTCCCAATGCAGCAGGCCGACTGCGTTTGCCTCGTCATCATCTGAGCGAAACGAGTTTGAACACACCAGTTCAGCCAGATTTTGCGTCTGGTGCGCGAAGGTCTCGACGTTCGGGCGCATTTCGTGGATGATGGCAGGCACGCCCATTTGCGCGATTTGCCATGCGGCCTCGGATCCGGCCATGCCGCCGCCGATGATATGGATAGGTTTTGTCATATGGGGGATTTAGGGCAGGCGTAGGCAAAAGAAAAGGGGCCGCATTGATGTCCTTTCCAAATTATTGAATTTTGGACCTTAAGGCACGAGGTCTTCATAGAAGATGTTGTTTCTTGGGTGGTGAGACAATGCCATCCGGATCAGTCGAAAATATAATTGCATGACCAAAAAATATGCAGTTTATAAACTTACACCAGAATTCGGGGTGTAGGTTGGTGTTGGATATGGTGACATCAATGGAGAGTATGACGATTACAACTACTCTATGCTAGAATTGCATGCATTTTATGATGTGAATGAAAACTTTCGCGCTGGACTGATGACTTCGTACGAAGACTACTATGGCGAATCGTACACGTTTGTCGCAGCAGAAGCGATTTTTACTACTAGAAATATGACATTCGAAGCGCGTGCCGGACGGTATTTCAGCAAGTATGAAGTTTCAGATATGGCTGCTTTGGATGTAACTTACAGCATCAATGAAAAGGTTGATCTTTTGGCTGTCACACAGGGCTGGTTTTACGATGACGGCGGGCATTACTCTAACATAGCGGTGGGTGCTGCCTACAATGTCGTCGAAGATATTGAATTATATGCTTTGGTTGGCCTGAACGAGAGCTACGCCCCGCTTGATTGGGGGATGGACAAGCTCGATTCGGTATTGATCGGCGCGCGTATAAATTTCGGTGGTGGATCCAACGACCGAATTTTCCACTACCGTCCATTATTCTAAACGACGGTGCCAATTTGAAGCTTGAAGGGCGCGTTTTTGCGCCCTTTATTCATTTTCTTCTTCGTCACCTTGTTCGGCAATCCAAGCGACAGAAACGACCGATTCCTTATCGGCAACTTTGAACACCGTCACACCGGATGACCCGCGACCCTGCCGCGATATATCCGAAACCGGGCAACGTATGCTTTGGCCTGTGCTCGTTGCCAACATGATTTGGTCTTCATCTTCCACCGGGAAGGAGGCCACGATCGTGTCGCCGCGCCGCCCAAGATTGGCCGCCGCGATACCTTGGCCACCACGTCCCGAAACACGGTATTCGTGCGCGGAGGAGCGTTTGCCATAACCGCCGGATGTGATCGTCAGTATCCACTCTTCCAGTGCTGAAAGTTCGGCGTAGCGTTCAGTGGAAATAGAGGTTTCTACATTTTCAACCTCGCCGCCTTCCTCGCCAGTAACAGCGCGGCGCATTTTGAAATAGGCGTTGCGTTCGTCCGGTGTGGCATCAACATGGCGCAGGATCGACATGGAGACGACCTCGTCATCATTGCCCAGTTTTATACCACGCACACCAGTGGAATCGCGGCCCTTGAAAATGCGGACATCGGTGACAGGGAAGCGAATGGCCTTGCCTTGTTTCGTGGTAAGCAAGAAATCGTTATCCACATGACAGATGCGGGCATCGATCAGGCGCATGCCTTCGGTCAATTTCATGGCAATTTTGCCGTTCGATTTAACGTTGGTAAAATCGGACAATGCGTTACGGCGGACTCCGCCTGTGGAGGTGGAGAAGACGATTTGCAGATCGTCCCATTCGTCCTCGGGTACATCAACAGGCATGATTGCGGCGATGGAGGCATCTTGCGGAATTGGCAGGATGTTGACGATTGCCTTACCGCGTGCGTTGCGGCCACCCGGCGGCAGGCGCCATGTTTTCAGTTTGTACACAATGCCGTCAGTCGTGAAGAACAATAGTGGGGTGTGGGTGTTGGCGATGAACAGTTGAGTGACGAAATCCTCGTCCTTGGTGTTCATGCCCTGCGTACCTTTACCGCCGCGTTTCTGGCTTCGGAACTCGTCAATCATGGTGCGTTTGATGTAACCTGAGTTGGTTACCGTCACGACCATGTCTTCGCTCTCAATCAGGTCTTCGTCATCCATGTCGCCCGTGAAATCGATGATTTCGGAGCGGCGAGGGACGGCGAACATTTCTTTAACTTCGGCCAGTTCCGCCGAAATAATGCTCATAATCCGTTCGCGGGAACGCAGGATGTCTAGGTAGTCGGTGATCTTTCCGGCCAGCACTTGCAGTTCATCCGTGACTTCGCGAACACCCATGGCTGTCAGGCGTTGCAGGCGTAGTTCCAGAATGGCGCGGGCCTGAATTTCGGAAAGGTAATAAGTGCCGTCGTCGTTGATCTTATGGCTAGGATCGTCGATCAGTTGGATGTACTCGGCAATGTCCTGAGCAGGCCAGCGGCGTTCCATCAGTTTGGCGCGGGCCTCGGCTGGATCGGCGGAGGCGCGGATGGTGGCGACAATTTCGTCGACGTTGGATACTGCCACGGCCAAACCACACAGGATATGGCTGCGTTCGCGGGCTTTGCGAAGCTCGAACGCAGTGCGACGCGCAACAACCTCTTCGCGAAACGCGATGAAAGAGGTCAGGAATTTGCGCAAGTCCAGTTGTTCAGGACGGCCGCCATTCAAGGCCAACATGTTGCACCCGAAGGAGGTTTGCATAGGAGTGAAGCGGAATAACTGGTTCAGCACGACTTCTGGCGTTGCATCGCGTTTTAGCTCGACCACTACGCGAACGCCAAAACGGTCGGATTCGTCTTGGACGTGGGCGATGCCTTCTATCTTTTTGTCCCGTGCAAGATGGGCGATCTTCTCGATCATTGCGGCTTTGTTCACCTGATACGGGATCTCGTGCACGACAATCGCGAAACGGTCTTTGCGGATTTCTTCCACAGAGGTTTTGGAGCGGGTTACAACAGAACCGCGCCCCTCGGTATAGGCTTTGCGTGCGCCAGCGTTGCCAAGAATAATCCCGCCCGTCGGGAAATCGGGGGCAGGGATGTATTCCATTAACTGGATCGAATCGAGGTCGGGCTGTTCGATTAGCGCCTGTGTCGCATCAATCACTTCGCCAAGATTATGCGGCGGAATGTTGGTCGCCATACCAACGGCAATACCGCCAGCGCCGTTGACCAGCATGTTGGGATAGCGCGCAGGCAGAACCGAAGGTTCTTGATCTTTGCCGTCGTAGTTGTCTTGAAAATCGACTGTGTCTTTTTCGATGTCTGCCAGTAGCGAGTTCGCCGTTTTGGCCATCCGGACTTCGGTGTAGCGCATCGCGGCGGCTTTATCGCCGTCCATCGACCCGAAATTACCCTGCCCGTCAAGTAGCGGCAGCGACATGGAGAAATCCTGCGCCATACGCACCAAGGCGTCGTAAATCGCGCTGTCACCATGCGGGTGGTATTTACCCATAGTATCGCCAACAGGACGCGCGGATTTGCGATAAGATTTATCGAAGGTGTTATTGGTTTCGTACATCGCGTACAAAATACGACGGTGAACCGGTTTCAAGCCGTCGCGCAGATCTGGAATCGCGCGGGATACGATCACGCTCATGGCATAATCTAGATACGAGGTTTTCATCTCGTCTACGATGGAGATACTCGGCCCGTCGTAAACGTACTGATCACTCGGCTGTTCGCCGTCATTTTCCGGGGTTTCTGTCTCGTCACTCATAATCGGGCCATTTCAGCTAAAACACCAATATCTTGTGTGCCTCAGCATAGCCGATAACCATATAAGTTCGCAATCGGGAAGGTTCGGAAAGCGGGTGTTTAGACAAAGAAAAGGGGTCCCGAACGCATCGGAACCCCAAATACTGCGTGCAAACTTGCTTAAGCGCCAGATTTAGGGGCTTTTGTAGAAAGCGGGTCGTCTTGACGCTGGACCGTGCCCTCGAAGTGCGCACCGCTTTCAATCGCGATTGTTTTGTGGATGATGTCACCTTCAACGCGCGCGGTTGCGGTCAGGCGTACCTTCAAGCCACGCAGACGGCCAACAACACGGCCGTTAACGACTACGTCGTCTGCTATAACCTCGCCTTTAACAACAGCACTTTCGCCAACGGTCAAAAGATGCGCGCGGACATCGCCCTCGATTGTGCCTTCGACTTGCACGTCACCTGTTGTGGTTACGTTGCCTTTGATCGTCAGGTCCGATGAAAGGATCGACGGAGCTGGCTTTGGCTTTGGGGGTGGCGTTGGTGTTGAAGTGGCCGGTTTAGTTGGCGCCACGTTTGGTGTTGCGGTTGTTTTGCCAGTTGTTGGCTCGTCCGATTTTGGTTTAGAAAACATTTTGTCCTGCCTTTATATAATTCATAGGGTTTACGGCATTGCCGTTGGTGCGAACTTCATAATGTAGATGGGGTCCACTGCTTCGGCCAGTATTCCCCATATCTGCGATTCTATCCTCGCGCGAGACACGCTGGCCCTTTGTCACGTGGATTTTGTTTAGATGAGCATACACGGTTTCAAAACCAAACTCATGCGTAATCTTTACAACATTACCATATCCGGTCTGCCAACCGGCAAAATTGACTACGCCGTCGGCGGTCGCGTAAATCGGGCTGCCGGTTGCGCCGGCCATATCGACACCTTTGTGAAGGCGGCCGTTGCGGGGGCCGAAACTACTGGAATAGCGGAACGTCGTCTGGACGGGAATCGCCAAGGGCAGCTTTGCCGCCGTAATATTGTATATCTGAACGGTATCTAGGTCACGCATCAAAGCTTCTAGCCGCAAATCCGGCGCATCCATGCCCAAGAAAGCCGCTTCGTCCAACGCCCCGCTAAGCCCGCCTGAACCGGAGTAATTCCGCCGTACATTCGCGATAAGGCTGTCAACATCAAGCCCCGTGCGTTCCAGCATTGTCTCTAGTGGACCGAATGATACCAGCACCGCTTCTTCAAGCTGGGCAATCATACGGTCACGTCGTTGGGCATCCAGTTTGACGCGTTGCGCTGCTTCTTCGATCTGCGCCTCCAACGTATTCGTGTATTCAATCGATGCATCGCGCGTTTGCAACGTTTCGTCCAGCACGGCGTTTAATGCGTTAACGGTAACTTTTAGCTCGTGTTCTGTGGATTCGCGGGGTCCTGTACCTGCTGAACTTGCGGCGAATTCGGCTTGCAATCCATCGAGTCCCGCCTGCGCGGCGTTTCGTTCCGCTGTGACGCTGTTTAGTTTGCGTTGCAAGGCAAAGAGTGTGATTTCCTGTTCGTTCTGAACGGTCATCGCGTCGATCAATTCGTCTTGTTGCGTGGAAACCTGCTGCAAAGCCAGGCTAAACCTGTCCTGCATCGCTTGCGTTTGGACTGCAAATGCATCCCGTTCGGCAGCGAGCTCGGCCAGGCGCAACTCGTATGCATCTTGCAAAGAATCACTACGGGCCTGTGCATTATCGGACTCGAAGCTGCTGGAGATCGTGGCGGACGTGGCGACTACCAACCAGCCAATCGCCAAGGTTGTCCCTGACAGCAACAGAAGGCGTGTAAATGGTGAAAGAGTAAGCTCACGTTGGTCAACACGTGTTTTCAGAGTCAGAGTCTGCTCTGGCAAGAATCTGGCGAGTGATGCGTTCACAGCCTTAACTAATCTTGACATCAAGCATCCACATCCAGTTTCGACAGCCCGTGGGGCGGTTAATTAACTCTTAAACTTGAATAGGAAAATGTGGCGAATATAGCAACCAAAAAGGCGGGATATTAATCGCTTAAGCAAAGATCAGCCGATGCGTAAGCGATTGTGTTATAGGTTTTTTACAGCTTCAAGAACGGTTTCAACATGTCCTTTCACCTTTACCTTATTCCAGATATGGCGAATTACACCGGTTTCGTCGATCAGGAATGTCGTGCGTTCGATCCCCATATAGGTGCGGCCGTACATGTTCTTTTCGACCCAACAGCCGAGCGGCTCGATTAGTTGGCCAGTTTCGTCGGACAATAAGGGCATGCCTAGATTGTGCTTTTCTATGAATTTGTCGTGGGAAGTTACAGAATCCTTGGACAGGCCGACGACGATTGCACCGGCGACTGCGAAGTCATCAAGTCGGGCCGTGAAGTCGATGGATTCCAGCGTGCAACCTGGTGTGTCATCCTTTGGATACAGGAACAGGACCAGTTTTTGGCCTTTGAAATCTGCCAATGACATAGCTTCGCCGCCATCGCGTGGAAGGGTGAAATCAGGGAATGCGTCGCCTACTTGCATGATACTCTCCTTTTGTTTTTGTTAGGATACGGTGTTTGGTGGGAAAGAAAACCTGTAAATGGCCCTTTTCAGGGCGGCGCGCGCGTATTACAGCGGCCTGAACCGAAGGAACCAATATGCACACGCTAGATGATTTCGATTTTGACCTGCCAGAGGCATTGATAGCGCTTCGTCCGGTTCGGCCACGCCAAGCATCACGTATGCTAGTGGCGAATGGCGGGATTGTGGATGCCTCGGTTTCTGACTTGCCAAGGTTCCTTAGGGCAGGGGATTTGCTGGTTTTTAACAATACTAAAGTTATTCCCGCACGGCTTTCAGGGCAACGGTTTCGGGACACGCCGCACGGCTCGGGCGTGTCCAACATTGAAGTTAACCTAATCGAAAGAGTTTCAGAGGACACTTGGGTGTCGCTGGCAAAGCCTGCCAAAAGGTTAAAGCTTGGGGATGTGATACGTTTTGACGATCTTTCAGCGACAGTGGTATTGAAGAACGGCGGCGAAGTCACGCTGACATTTGATCAATCTGGCGAAGCTTTGAACGACGCGATCGAGGGCATTGGCGCGATGCCTTTGCCCCCTTATATCGCGTCAAAACGCGCTGCTGATGCACGGGATATGGATGATTATCAAACCGTTTTCGCGACGCGCACAGGGGCGGTGGCCGCGCCCACGGCGTCGCTCCATTTTGATAGTGAATTATTGGCGCGGCTTGACAGGTTGGGTGTTAAATCGACCGAAGTGACGTTGCACGTGGGGGCGGGGACGTTCTTGCCGGTTAAGGCCGATAATATCGAAGAACATAAAATGCACAGTGAATGGGGGGAGGTTTCGGCCCAAGCTGCCGCTAAGATTAACGAAACGTTAAAGGCGGGTGGACGCGTGATTCCTGTTGGCACTACTGCGTTGCGCTTGATAGAAACGGCTGCTGTCAAGGTTGGGGAAATTGCACCGTGGGTTGGGGATACCGATATTTTCATCCGCCCGGGGTACGAGTTCAAAATCGCTGACGGGTTGATGACAAACTTCCATTTGCCCAAGTCTACGCTGATGATGCTGGTCTCTGCCTTGATGGGTTACGATAAGGTTAAAGCCATATACGAACACGCCATTAATAACGGGTACAGATTCTTTTCTTACGGCGACAGCTCGTTACTTTTTAGAAAACAAACGTAGTCGCGAAAAAATGTCGTTACAGGCATAAATTCGTCGTTACAGTCAGGATATTCAGGCCGCTGATTCTATAAGGGCGACGTATGGTCTATATTCTTAAAAACGCTTGGGCACTACTGCTTGGTATGATGCTTTTAATGGTCGGAAACGGCCTACAAGGCACGTTGCTTGGGCTTCGTGGTGCGGTCGAAGATTTTTCGCCCACCACCATGTCCTACATTATGAGCGGATATTTTATAGGATTCTTGGGGGGCTCTTACATGGCGCCAGAGCTGATCCGTCGCGTGGGGCATGTGCGGGTGTTTGCGGCCCTCGGCTCGCTGATTTCTGCGGCCTTCATCCTTTATGCGGCCCTGCCAGACCCGTATATCTGGACCCTGATGCGTGTGATTGTCGGGTTTTGCTTTGCCGGTGTGTATGTCGTGGCCGAGAGCTGGCTTAATGATGCCGCCACAAACGAGACGCGCGGTCAGGCGCTTTCGGCTTATGTGATTGTGCAAATGGTTGGTATTGTCGCTGCACAAGTGCTGCTGAATTTCGCGGATGTGAGCGGATATACGTTGTTTGTGCTGATGTCCGTTCTGGTTTCGGTTTCGTTCATGCCAATTTTGCTTTCCGCGACCACAGCGCCAGTGTTTCGCGCAACCAAGCGTATGAGCCTTAAGGAATTGTTCATTGTTTCACCACTTGGATGCGTAAGTATATTCTTGCTTGGCGGGGTATTCGCGATTTTATTCGGGATGCCTGCTGTTTACGGCACAGAAGTCGGAATGAGCATCCCGGAGATAACAATTTTCGTCGGCTTGATCTATTTCGGTGGGCTAATCTGGCAATATCCGATTGGCTGGATTTCGGACCGTATGGACCGCCGGCAATTGATCATCGCGCTGACCCTGTTTGGCGCGCTTTCCATGTTCATCGGGGTTATGTTCACAGAGTTTCAGGTCGTGATCTACATCTTGGCATTTATTGTCGGCGGCGTGGCTAACCCGTTGTATTCGCTTATTCTGGCCTATACCAACGACTATCTTGAGCTTGATGACATGGCCTCTGCTTCTGGTGGGTTGATCTTTATTAACGGGTTTGGCGCGATTGGGATGCCAATTCTGGCCGGCTGGTCGATGACGCACTTTGGGCCGAACAGTTTCTTCATCATACTTGCCATGCTGTTGTTAGCAATTACCGGATACGCGGTCTATCGTACAACCAAACGTGCGCCAACGCCGGTGGACGAGACATCGGCCTATGCAACCGTGCTTCCGCAAGCCTCGCCTATTGCGGTTGAGGTGGCGCAAGAGGTCGCGATCGAGATGGCTTTGGAAGAAGAAGCAGAGTTGTGATTTTTTACTTGGAAAATTTTGAAATTATGCAAACATGCACAAAGTGGCATCAAAAGGAGTCGCCGGTATGAACCAGCTGGCCGAAGAGATTCTCGATTTTTGGACCGATGTGGGCATGGAAGGGTGGTACGCAGATTCGCCCGAGTTCGATGACAAAATCCGTTCCCGTTATAAAGATGCATGGAAAGATGCCTTGGCCGGAAAGTATTCGGACTGGAATCTAGAGGCGAAATCCTCGCTTGCGTTAATTATTCTGCTGGATCAGTTTTCACGCAATATGTTTCGTGGGGATGGTGCGTCGTTTGCCTCGGACCGCATGGCGCTGTGTGTGGCTAGGAAGGCGATTGAACGAAATTTTGACAAGCAAATCGAAGGCGAGATACGACAGTTTTTCTATCTACCATTCATGCATTCAGAATCCTTGATGGACCAAGATGCTGCCGTTCGGGCATTTTGCACGCGGATGCCGGGGACAAGCAACCTGCTGCATGCCCGTGCGCATCGACAGGTTATTCGTGATTTTGGGCGATTTCCGTACCGAAATGATGCGTTGGGGCGTGAATCTACAGATAAAGAGGTCGCCTACCTAAACGCCGGTGGTTATCGGTTTACCGTTGAGAATATGGATAAATAGCTTCTCATTTCCTGTGGGTGGTCTATATTCCAGAAATGGTTTAATGGTAGACTAATTCCAAAAATCGGAGAAGATCATGGCTGATACCTCATATGACGTTCTAATTATCGGGGCTGGCCCAGGTGGATATGTGGCTGCTATTCGGGCGGCACAACTGGGACTGAAAGTGGCCGTGGTTGAACGGGAACATCTGGGCGGCATCTGCTTGAACTGGGGCTGCATACCGACCAAAGCGATGTTGCGTTCGGCCGAAGTTTTTCATCTGATGGAGCGCGCGAAAGAATTTGGACTGACGGCTGATAAGTTCGGCTATGACCTGTCCGCAGTAGTGAAGCGTTCGCGCGGAGTTGCCAAGCAGCTGTCAGGCGGGGTCGGGCATTTGCTGAAGAAAAACAAAGTGACCGTGGTTATGGGGGAGGCGACCATAACGGGCGCAGGCAAGGTTTCGGTGAAAACCGACGAGGGCATCGATGCGCTGAGCGCAAAGAACATTATCGTCGCCACGGGTGCGCGGGCACGAGAATTGCCGGGGCTTGAGGCGGATGGTGATCTGGTCTGGACGTATAAGCATGCGCTGAACCCGCCGCATATGCCAAAAAAGCTATTGGTAATTGGGTCCGGTGCAATTGGAATTGAATTTGCGAGTTTCTTTAATACGCTTGGGGCCGATACAACTGTGGTCGAGGTGATGGACCGTGTACTGCCTGTCGAGGATGCTGAAATTGCCGCTTTGGCGAAAAAGCAGTTCGTTAAGCAAGGCATGAAAATCATGGAGAAATCTATGGTTAAAAAACTGGATCGTGCCAAAGGTAAAGTTACTGCGCATATCGAAACTGGCGGGAAAACTATCACGCAGGAATTTGACACTGTTATTTCTGCCGTCGGGATTGTCGGAAATGTTGAAGGTTTAGGCCTCGAGGCAATGGGCGTGGAAATTGACCGCACACATGTGATGACTGATCAGTTTTGTGAAACTTCCGTGCCGGGGCTGTATGCCATTGGCGATATTGCGGGTGCTCCGTGGCTCGCACATAAAGCAAGTCACGAAGGTGTTATGGTTGCTGAAAAGATCGCAGGGCAGAAAGTTCATCCGGTGAAACCGGAAAGCATTGCAGGTTGCACGTATTGCCAGCCGCAGGTGGCCTCCGTCGGGTATACCGAAGCGAAGGCGAAAGAGTTGGGTTATGACATTAAAGTCGGCCGTTTCCCATTTGTTGGTAACGGAAAAGCAATTGCATTGGGGGAACCCGAGGGCATGGTTAAAACCGTTTTTGATGCAAAAACTGGCGAGCTGTTAGGTGCGCATATGGTCGGGGCAGAAGTGACGGAGCTTATTCAAGGCTATGTCATTGGTCGCCAGTTGGAGACAACTGAAGAAGACTTGATGCACACGGTTTTCCCGCATCCGACCTTGTCAGAGATGATGCACGAAAGTGTTCTGGATGCTTACGGGCGGGCGATTCACTTCTAGTTCAGCGTCTAATCCGTGAATACTTGGCGCCCTGCAACGTGGCACCGATAATCGCGCCGGTTTGGCTGTAAACCACAGCATAAACCGGAAGGTTGATTGTGTTTGTTGAAACACCAACCGAGCCGTAATCGTTTTTGTAAACAAATTCCGCATCGACACCCAGCTGCCATCCGTCTGTATTCCGAAACCCTGCCAGGGTTTCCTGTGTCATGAAAAACAGGGCGTGGCTAAAACGTTGCACGCCGATTTGTGGGCCGATGGATGCCGCCGAAAATGAGAAGTAATCCACTTTCGCATCACCTATCAACAGTCCGCCTTCACCGTAGGATCCACCAAAAAACAATCCGGCTTCGGTTATTTCTGGAATGATAAGTAGGCCTGCGGCCTGGCTTGCCAACTGCTCGGTTCCTGCGACGGATCTAAACAAGTTGGCGCGGGCAATATCGATGTCCCGATCTATCTCGTTCATGGATTTTGAAATTCCGGTGGCACTACATGCGGCCGTCGCGCCAGTTGCCGCGATAAATCCGCGTCTTGTCCAATTGCTCATAGAAGCTCTCCTGTATATTTTTTTCTGCCTGTTGAAAAAATTTAGCACGCAGGTGGATCAGTTTCCAGAAAAACAAATTTTTGTGGCTGAAACCTGCTTGTTCACGCAAGCCTAGTATTCTTCGTCTAGCAGCATCCGCGCCACCCGGTTGGCAAAATACGTTAAAATACCATCGCAACCAGCCCTCTTGAACGCGCCGAGGCTCTCGATCATGGCTTTGTCCTGATCTATCCAACCGTTCTGTCCCGCTGCACAAATCATCGCGTATTCACCGCTGACTTGATAGGCATAGGTGGGTACACCGAATTCCGATTTCACACGTTGGCAAACGTCTAGATACGGCATCCCGGGCTTGACCATAACCATGTCAGCCCCTTCGGATAGGTCTTTGGCGACTTCGCGCAAGGCTTCGTCCGTGTTGGAGAAATCCATTTGGTAGGTTTTTTTGTCACCCTTTAGCGCGCCACTAGCCCCAACCGCATCGCGGAATGGGCCATAGAATGCACTGGCGTACTTGGCCGAATAACTCATGATTGCCACATCAGGGAAATCGTTTGCTTCGAGCGCTTGCCGCATAATTCCGATGCGGCCGTCCATCATGTCGCTTGGTCCAAGGATGTCTGCACCGGCTTCGGCTTGCGCTAATGTTTGTTGCACAAGCGCCTCCAGCGTTTCATCGTTCAGGATTATTCCGTCGCGCACCAACCCGTCGTGTCCGTCCGAATTATATGGATCGAGCGCCACATCCAGCATCACGCCGATGTCTGGCACAGCAGCCTTAATCGCGCGTGTCGCACGGTTGACCAGATTGTCGGGGTTCCAAGCCTCGGCCGCGTCGGGGGTTTTGTCAGAAGCATCGGTGTATGGGAATAGGGCGATGACTGGAATACCAAGGGTGGCTGCCTCCTCGGCGGCTTGCACGGCCAGATCGATACTAAGGCGATCAACGCCGGGCAGCGATGCAACAGGTTCGCGAATATTTTCACCGTCTCGCACAAAGATCGGCCAGATCAGGTCAGATACGCTTAACTTCGTTTCTTGCACAAGGCTTCGCATCCATGGAGTGCGACGTAAGCGGCGCGAACGACTTAGCGGGAAGGGGGCGTGGATTGGATTCATGGCTGTGCCTCGTTTTTCAGTTATCACAGGGATGCCACGTTGAAGGGATGTTTGCCAAGGGTAAACGAAAATGGCCCGCCGAAATTGTTTCGACGGGCCATCTGTTAATAAGTGGTTAACCTAGTTCTTTTCTTTATCAACCATACGGCCAGCGGAAATCCATGGCATCATGCCGCGAAGTGTTTCGCCAACTTTTTCGATTTGGTGCTCGTCGTTGATGCGACGTGTCGCTTTAAACGACGGCTGACCAACAGCGTTTTCCAGCATGAAGTCACGAACAAACTTACCGTTCTGAATGTCCGTCAGCACATCTTTCATGCGGGCCTTTGTTTCTTCGTATGGAAGAATGCGCGGGCCTGAAACATACTCGCCATATTCCGCAGTGTTGGAGATCGAGTAGTTCATGTTGGCAATACCGCCTTCATAAATCAGGTCAACGATCAGTTTCACTTCGTGCAGACACTCGAAATATGCCATCTCAGGCTCGTAACCTGCTTCAACCAGTGTTTCGAAGCCCATGCGGATCAGTTCAACTAGACCACCACAAAGAACGGCTTGTTCGCCGAACAGGTCAGTTTCGCATTCTTGACGGAAGTTAGTTTCGATAATGCCTGAACGACCACCACCAATTGCGGAGCAATACGAAAGGCCGATTTCCATAGCTTTGCCGGTTGCGTCTGTATCAACAGCCACAAGACAAGGAACGCCGCCGCCTTTTACAAACTCGCCGCGAACTGTGTGACCCGGGCCTTTGGGCGCCATCATGATCACGTCAACACCGGGCTTCGGGTCGATCAGGTTGAAGTGTACGTTCAGGCCGTGGGCGAATGCCATGGCCGCGCCTTCACGGATGTTGTCTTTGACGTATTTGTTATACGTGTCGGCCTGAAGTTCATCCGGCATTGTGAACATGATCAGGTCACACCAAGCGGCAGCTTCGGCGATGCCCATAACCTTAAGGCCTTCGCCTTCGGCTTTGGCTTGGCTAGGGGAGCCTTCGCGCAACGCCACAACGACGTTCTTTGCGCCAGAATCGCGCAGGTTCAATGCGTGGGCGTGGCCTTGTGATCCGTAACCAAGGATGGCTACTTTCATGTCTTTGATGAGGTTGATATCGCAATCGCGATCGTAATATACGCGCATGGTTTTTCCCTTTCTGGATGAATTCTGCGGTTAGAATAGCGGGATATAGCTATTATGCTCTTCATTAATTAGTTGATTTGATGTAAGTGCGTAAAGTTAATGCGCAAAAACATTCAAATGCGAGAAAATAATGCACGTTGATGACATTGACCGTAAACTTCTTCGTCTTTTGCAAGATGATGCAACCCGATCTGTATCCGAACTGGCCGAACTGGCTAATATGTCGTCCGGCCCGGTTTGGCGGCGGCTTGAGAAACTGGAGGCCGCGGGGGTGATCCTCGGACGGAAAGTGGAGATTGATTATGCTAAATTGGGGTACACGGTCTTGGTATTCTTGCGTATCACGCTGGATAAAACCCAAGGTAATGCGTTCGATGAATTCATTAACGAAGCGCAAAAAATCCCCGAGGTCGAGGCCATTCAAACCTTGTTGGGGCGTGTCGATATCCGCATGGATGTGCGCGCGCGTGATCTGAAGCACTATCAGGAAATCTACAAATCCGGCGTCTTGGCATTGCCGCACATAACGGATATCGAAGCCCTGATGCTGGTGTCCGAGGTGAAAAATACCGAAAGGCTACCGATATGATCGTTGATATTGACGAAATTGACCACGCGATTTTGCGGACACTGCAACAAGATGGCGGGCTTAGTGCAAAGGATGTTGGCGGCAAGGTTGGCCTCTCGCAACCTGCGGCATGGCGACGAATTAAACGGCTTGAGGAGGCGGGGGTGATCCGTGGCCGCTCTATTATTTTGGATCGCGAAAAGTTGGGGTTTGATGTGGTCGTGTATCTGGGCGTGAAGTTGGTAACCAAAGGCCGTGTCAGTATCGAAGACTTTGAGCGCGCTGTTTGCGCTATTCCAGAGGTGCAACTGGTGCAACATGTTCTGGGGGTCTACGATTATCGCCTAAAGGTGGTTGCACGGGATTTGTCGGATTTTGAACGCATATTACGGCGTAGAATCATGACCTTACCCGGTGTGGGTAATGTTGAATCAAACGTGCTGCTGTCTGAAGAAGTCGTAGGCACGACCACCTAGGCCCCCAATCCTGCTTTCATCGCCGCTTTGCGTAATGGGTCCAACCCGTACAGCATTTTTAGGCCTGTGCGCCTTAGATCCCGCAAGTTTTGCGATTCAGCCATAGCGGCGCGGTTCAAGACATCAACCCCTTTGATGCGTGCCGCCATATCCGGCCAGCGCGTGCTGTGATATTCTTTCAAAACTTCTGGTGCCCCGAAATCTTTGCCTGCATCTCGCGCCTCGGTTGTTAACCGAACCAGCGTTGCCAAATCGGCAAGGCTCATGTTCAAACCCTGCGCCCCGATAGGTGGTATGACGTGCGCGGCCTCTGCCAGCAACGCAGTTCTGGGGCCGTAAAGATACGAGGCTCGCTGCGCGATGATCGGCCACAGGATACGTTTACTGGCGAGTTCCAACTTACCGACCACACCGCAAGCACGAAGGTTTAGTGCGGCGTTAAATTCAGCTTCGGGCATCTTTTGCAAACTATCCGCATTCGCCCCCGTATCCATCCAAACGACGGCGCAATGGTGTACGCCATCCTGATCGGGTAGCGGTACAAGCGTGAATGGACCTCCGGATCGATGGATTTCAGTGGAGACATTTTCGTGTGGGTATTCGCAACGAACATTGAAAACCAACGCTTTCTGCCCGTATCGCCAACTTTTAATATCAATACCAAGCTGTTCGCGGATTAGGGAATTGCGTCCATCCGCCGCTACAACCATCTTGGCGCACACTTGGCGACCATCGGAAAGGTTAACCAATGCCTCGTTTGTGCGTGGGGTGATGCGGTTTACTTTGACCGGAGATTCAAGGCGTGCTGTTGGCAGCTCGGTGACATGCGCAACCATCTCGCGGCGCAGTAACCAGTTGGGCAGGTTATAGCCAAACGCCTCGCGGTCGATGTCATGGGCGTCAAAATTGGCTTGCTCGCGAATACCGTGATTTTCGCCGCCGGAATCTACAATTCGCATGATCCGCAAGGGGGCTGCGTATTTGTCCAGGCGTTGCCAAAGGCCGGATTGTTTCAGTAACGCGACGGAGGGTAGCAAAAACGCCGTACTTCGCAAATCTGCGCCAGCCGCGTTTATGTCTGTTACAGGAGGCACCGGATCAACGCAAATAGTGTCAAAACCCGCAGCGGCGAATGCAGCCGTGGCACATAGACCAGCGACGCCGCCGCCTGCAACCAGAATGTCTGTTTCTATGCGCTCCATAGTGCCCTCGCTTACTTGACCAGCTGTCTCAGAAATGCGGCCAAATCTTCGGTTTGGTGGTGGACGTGCGGCGCAATTTCATGCGGCCCGACCAGCACGGTTGTCATGCCCATGTTGTGTGGAATGGCGAGGTTGCGGATATCATCCTCGAACATCGCGGCGCGGTTGGTGTTGATACCGTCGGCGGAAAAAATCTTCTGAAAAGCCGCCAGATCGGGTTTTGGGGCATAATCGGCATCTTCAACGCCATAAACAGCATCAAAAACCCCACCCAAACCGAGGGCATTTGAAACGCTTTCACCATGCGCCCGCGAACCGTTTGTGTAAATTATTTTCCGTCCGGGCAGAGCAGAGATTGCGGCGTGAAGATCTGGCGCAGCCTCGATATGACTTAAATCCAGTTGGTGAACCTCGCGCAGATACGGATCAGGGTCGACGTTATGAACATGCATTAATCCGGCGAGGGTTGTGCCGTATTCTTCCCAGTATTTTCGTCGCAACATATGGGCCGTTGGCGCGTCTACATTCAACTCGCGCATGACATAATCGGCCATCAGTCGCTCGATCTGGTCAAAAAGGCGTACTTGAGGCGGATAGAGGGTGTTATCGAGGTCAAAGACCCAATAATCCACATGTGTAAAGGCATCGTAAGGCATTGGTAATTGTTACCTCGGTCGGGGCGCAGCGGCAACGGGATTCGAGGGGAATATGGCAACTAAACTCGACTGGGTTGGTTCACTTGGCAAAATCCGGAACATTCCTGTTGGACAGTTAAGAGCAGGCATATAGATGGTTATATGGCGAGGACCGAGGTTTTTGCGACCAACCCCGTTGAAGATGCGGTGCAATTGGCCATGAAGGTTTGACCGCTGCGGGGGCGCATAAAGCGTTCTTTACGCGGCGGGATGGTCAAGTACCGCCATGCATAGATAGCTTGCGAAAATCTTTACCCGATTGTAACCTTTAAGAAATCACAAAGGATTTACTGATGGGTGATGCGCCTACACAAAACAAAGATGCTTATTTTCTCGTTCTTGCAGCCATTGACGAAGGGGTCTATTTGCCCGGAGACCGTCTTGTTGAATCCGAATTGGCGGAGCGGTTTGGCGTTTCCCGTACACCGGTTCGCGAGGCTTTACAGCGGTTGGAGACGCAATCCGTTTTGGTTCGGGATGGGCGCTCTATGGTGGTTTCGTCGCTGGATCATAATCAGCTCGGCGAACTATATGTCGTTCGGGCTGAATTGGAAGCCTTGGCGGCGCGTCTTGCCGCCCAACACGCCGCGCCGGAAGAAGTTCGGACCTTACGTGAAATGGTCACGCAAGACATGGCGATATTGGGAAACCCCCAACAGTTATCCCGTGCCAATCGGCGGTTTCATCGACAGTTACACCTTGCCAGTCATAACCGATATCTAATCCAACAGTTAGAGATGGTGCATCGAACAATGGCTTTGATGGCAACTACAACCTTTGCCGTAGAGGGGCGCGATTCTATGGCATTGGAGGAACACTCCGATATCGTAACCGCTATCGAGAATAGAGATGGCGATGCGGCCGCAGCAGCGTTGAAATCACATATTTCCATGGCGTACCAGACGCGTCTTATGACGGATGCCAGCGGTTAACTAGTCTTCATCATTGCGGCCATGAAAAGTTTTGTCCCAGTAAAACGGAGCCACGAACAGCTCCGCCATAGCTTTGTAAGCCGCGAGCATTCCTAACGGCCAATAGAATGGCAACGCGAGTATGTAGGGGGTTAGGTGACGCAAATGTTTGTGCATAGTGGCCAGCGAAATGGCTGTTAGCATCACCAATTGACCGCTGATCATAATGATAGCGAAAATCCACCATAACACGCTTGGAATATCATCGATTGGAATGACGGGTATTGAAAAATGCGCCAGCCATAAGGCCCAGAATATCGGAGCCGCCAAGAACGCGCTTAACCCGCCAAGCAGTATGACCTGAAAACTGATGAAACCGGTTAGGCCTAGATCGCGGAACAATCTGGCGGGGTCTCGCATGTGGGTTGTCCATGTCATGGCAAAGCCTTTCAACCACCGTGATCGTTGGCGCACCCATGCCACGGGCTGGTTGTTCGCTTCTTCCCAAGTGGTGGTGTTAACCATTTCGCAACGATACCCTAAACGGGCCAGACGCATACCAAGGTCTGCATCCTCGGTTACATTATGAGCGTCCCAACCGCCAATCTCCTCTAAAATGGTTCGGCGAAAAAACACCGTTGTACCGCCAAGCGGGATTGGCAGGCCGATGTTCTGGATGCCTTTTAGAATAACGCGAAACCAAGTGGCGTACTCGATTGTGAAGCATCGCGAAATCCAGTTGCTTCGGCTGTTATAAAAATCCAGATACCCTTGCACGCAAGCGACATTCGCAGGTGCCGCCAGAAAATGATCGACGACTTTTAATATCTGGTCTGGGTCTGGGCGATCCTCGGCGTCGTAAATTCCGATTATGTCACCGATGCAGTAAGGCAAGGCGTAGTTCATCGCTTTGGGTTTGGTCTGCAACCAGTCTTTGGGCACGGTTATACATTGGATGAAATCGGGGATGAAAAGGCGCGACATGGCATCTGCTGTTTGCATATCAACCTCTTCCAGCAGAAATTTAACCTCCAATAATTGGCGTGGATATTCCAGATTCTCCAGCGTAGCGATAAGGCTTGGCAGAACAGATTCCTCTTTGAATAGCGGAACAAGGAGGGTCACTTTCGGCTTTTGTCTATGTGCAGAAATACGGGTTGATTTTGCGGGCAACCAATACGGCAATGCGTTGTCTTTCCGCCACGATAAAAGTGCTGTAAACCGCAGAAGCGTGGTGGCTAGATTAGCGGCCATTACCCATACTAATAGCCCGGACAACCACACATCGGGGAAGGCTGCGAGAGTGGTTGCAGTAAATAGTAAGCCTAATAAAATTGAGGGCCTAAAAGGGTTTGTTTGAAAGTTCCGGCAACTGTATTGTTCAGGGCAAAGGCTGTGCGCTGCTTCCAGTCTGGTTTTCGTTAAATTTGCGGTGATATATTGCCGGATAAGTTCTGGATCTGCTGCCACAAAGTTTGCGTGCCTGATCCCTTCGGGTAATTTCGGTGCGATGACTTCAGCTTTACCTGTTGCATAAACCAGCCGCTGACCAAACCTGCGCCAAGGGATGACCTGCGTAGTTAGTAGCTTGTCAAGATCTTCGCCTGCCAACAAGGTATTATCCGGTGGGGTGGCATTTAGATCAATCTGAAAATTGTCGTTATCCGTAACGAGGCTAACCGCAGGTAAAGGGGGGGGGCGCTTTACGTCTGGCTCGACAGGAGAATGATGTAAATTGATAATGGGCACAATGAATACTCGGTTGATTTACACCAGAGTATATTCATTGTGCTTAACAGGTGGTTAACCTAGGCTTTCATAGCCTCAACGAAACGTTCGAACAGGTAATAGCTGTCTTGCGGACCGGGGGATGCCTCGGGGTGATACTGCACCGAAAAGACCGGACGGTTCGTCATATGGATACCGCAGTTGGACCCATCAAATAGCGAGATATGTGTTTCTTCCACGCCCGATGGCAGGCTTTGACTGTCCACCGCGAAACCGTGGTTCATCGACGTAATCTCGACTTTGCCAGTGCTGTGTTCTTTGACCGGATGGTTTGCGCCATGATGGCCGTGGCTCATTTTCAATGTCTTTGCGCCAAGGGCCAGCGCCAACATCTGATGGCCAAGGCAAATGCCGAAAACGGGAATGTCAGCATCCAGCACACCTTTGATGGCAGGCACGGCATATTCACCTGTTGCGACCGGATCGCCCGGGCCGTTGGAAAGGAACACGCCTTCGGGATTATGTGCAAGAATTTCTTCGGCGGTAGCGGTCGCAGGTAACACCGTCACATCGCAGCCAGCCGAGGCAAGACAGCGCAAGATATTACGCTTTGCGCCGTAATCTATGGCAACAACCTTGTGTCCCTTTTCCGAACGTTTAGGAAAGCCATCAGGCCACGCCCAACGCATTTCATCCCATTGATAAGATTGCGTGCAGGTAACCTCTTTGGCCAGATCCATGCCCTCAAGTCCAGAAAAACCTTTGGCCTTGTCCAGCAACGCGTCCAAATCAAAGTCGCCGTCTTTGCGGTATTCCATCGCGACGTGCGGCGCACCCTGCATCCGGATCGCACGTGTCAACCGCCGCGTATCAATGCCGCCCACACCGATGCGCGAACGCTTTTCCATCCAGCCGGACAGGTTTTCCGTTGCGCGGTAGTTCGATGCTTCCGTCGGATCCCATTTAACGACGATACCTTCGGCAACCGGATCGCCGGTTTCGTCATCCTCGGGATTTACACCCGTGTTACCGATATGTGGGAAGGTGAAGGTCACGACTTGCCCCGCATATGACGGGTCCGTCATGATTTCCTGATATCCGGTCATGGCTGTGTTGAAGCAAAGTTCGGCTATGGCCACGCCTTCGGCACCAAAGCCACGCCCGTAGAATATCTGGCCATCGGCCAAAACAATAACGGCTGTCGGGTGGGCATTGCTGTCAGGCGCGAGGGCTTGGGCCTGCTCGGACGGTGCGGCATTTGGCATAATAATCATCCTTTAGGAATTTGCCGGAAAATAGATTGACAACGCCCAGAGGTCAAGGAAAACGAAAAAGTTAAAAGTACTGCAACTACAACGTGTTAAGCCTTTTAATGGTTATTGCAGTTTACGATTTTTGTCGGTATATTCGGCCTCTTGTTGTAATTATACCGCCTATGGAGGGCGAACACATATGCGAAAGCGACTTTCCGAAGCACAGAAAGACGCCATGCGGGCTAAAGATAAGCCACGTTTGTCCACGTTACGCCTGATTAATGCCGCGATCAAAGATCGTGATATTGCGGCTAGATCAGAAACCAGCCCTGACGGTGTGTCTGACGCTGAAATCCTGTCGATTTTGGCCAAGATGATCAAACAACGCCAAGATAGTGCAACCGCCTATGAAGAAGCCGGACGCATTGAACTGGGGGAAAGTGAACGCGCCGAGATCAAGGTAATCGAGGAATTCCTTCCAAAACAGCTTTCAGATGCCGAAATAGAAGATGCGATCAAGTCCGCAATCGCTGAGGTAGGCGCCACGTCTATCCGTGACATGGGCAAGATAATGGGCGTTCTTAAATCAAACTACACTGGTCAGATGGATTTCGGTAAAACCGGTGCCGCAATCAAAGCGATGTTCGCCTAGGTTTTACCTTCTGCCCTGATGTTGATAAAGTTAGCGGCAAGGATGAACAGAGCACCTATAGCAACGGCCCATACGAATGGTTCGTCGTAAAGGATCATTCCTACGAATGTTATCACTGGCAGGCGGATGAACTCCATCGGCGCAACAATAGAGGCCGGAGCCAGCGATAGCGCCGTAGTCAGACAGAAATGTGCCGTCAATCCGGCGATAGCGACGATTAAAACCCATTTCATACCCTCGGCTGAAGGCACAGGAATGCCGCCCGGAAGGCTTAAGATCAGACCGAAGGTGAATTGCATTAATGTCATCCAGAATAACACGCTGAGTACTGTTTCGTAGCGTGATATTTGTCTTGTGTAGATGATGTTCAGGGCGAAAAATACCGCCGCCGATACGCCCGCTGCGTGACCTGCGTTGAGCGTGGCAACACCTGGTTGGGCAACGACTAAAACACCAATGAACCCACATATTGCAGCTAATACACGGGGTTTGGTCATCTTTTCGCCCAGAAAGAACGGGGCCAGAATGATCACCCAGATCGGGCTGGTGAACTCCAGTGCTACGAGTTGGCTAAACGGGATAACTACGATACCATAGAACCACAAGTTTTGACCTACGAAGTGGAACGCATTGCGCTTCAGGTGCATACTTAGTCTGTCGGTTTTGAGTTGTGCGAATCCACCAAATTTAAAGACCAACAGTGAAATGATGAAGAACCCGATAGCAGAGCGGTACATCATTAACTCGAACGTATTAAGTTCAACAGAAATCTCACGTCCCGCCACAGCCATAGCAGAGAATGAAGCAACTGCGCCTAGCATCCAGATGGCAGCGCGCAAGGGATGGGATTGATCTGTCATGCGCTGAAACGTGGCAGCGTCGATTGCATTTGGCAAGCAGATACTGGCAGTCTAGATGATTTTATATCTGCGCTTTAGATGCGCCGTCGCGCGCCCCCATTCCGAGGCTTTTACGCGTGCCTGATGGGAATCAAATGCCGCCTGTGTGGTGAATTCTTCCTCCACCAGGTAACGGTTCGGATTTTGCGGGTCTACGCGTACGTCAAACGATACACAGCCACCTTCGGCACGGCTTAGCGTGATATGGGTTGGCAGATGGTTTTCGACTGTCGCAATATCACCGTCCGGCACATCCAGATAACCAGACAGGATCACTCCCATTCTATCGTACCCGGAGGTTTGGAGGTAATGTCGTAGGTTACCCGATTAATCCCTTCAACTTCGTTAATGATCCGCGTCGCGGTTTCACCAAGAAAATCATGGGTGAACGGGTAATAATCCGCCGTCATGCCATCGACCGAGGTTACAGCGCGTAAAGCACAGGCAAAATCATATGTCCGCCCGTCGCCCATAACACCAACGGTGCGAACTGGAAGAATGGCAACGAAGGCCTGCCAGATTTCATCATAAAGCCCGTGTTTGCGGATTTGATCCAGATAAACGGCATCCGCTTCGCGCAAGATATCCAGTTTTTGGCGTGTTATCTCGCCGGGGCAACGGATTGCAAGACCAGGGCCGGGGAAGGGGTGGCGGCCAACAAAACTGGCGGGCAGGCCCAGTTCCCGGCCAAGCTCGCGGACTTCGTCTTTGAACAATTCGCGAAGCGGTTCGACCAGTTCCATATCCATACGTTCCGGCAGGCCACCAACGTTATGGTGGGATTTGATCGTTACCGAAGGTCCACCGGAAAAGCTGACACTTTCGATAACGTCAGGATACAGGGTGCCTTGGGCAAGGAATTTTGCTCCACCAACGGATTTCGCGTGTTTTTCGAACACATCAATGAACAGCTTGCCAATCGTTTTACGCTTGATTTCGGGGTCAGAGACACCTTCCAGAGCATTAACGAATAGATCACCCTCGGCTGCATGGATTAACGGTATGTTATAGTTTTCACGGAACATGGTTAGGACTTCTTCCGTCTCGCCCTTCCGCATTAACCCGTTGTCAACATATACGCATGTAAGCTGGTCGCCGATGGCCTCGTGTATAAGGATCGCAGTAACCGAAGAATCAACACCGCCAGATAGACCGCAAATGACTTTTTTATCGCCGACCTGCGCACGAATTTGTTCAATTGCTTGATCTTTATAGGCATCCATCGTCCAATCGCCGGTGAAACCTGCCAGATCTGTGAAGTTTTTGTAGAACCGCGCACCGTTTGGTGTGTGATGAACTTCAGGGTGAAACTGCACAGCAAAGAAGTTGCGTTTCAGGTCCGCTGTAATAGCAAACGGTGCGTTAGGCGAGGTTCCATAAACCTCGAAACCATCAGCCAGTTCGGAAACATGGTCACCGTGGGACATCCAGACTTGCTCGTCGCCATCGGCAAACCAACCGTCCAGCAAAGGCATATCGGCCGCAGGGGTCACATATGCCCGCCCGAATTCCGCAGTGCCATGCCCGCTTTCAACTTTACCGCCAAGCTGGTGCATCATCACCTGCTGGCCATAGCAAATGCCTAAGATAGGAAGACCCATATCAAACAGCCCTTGCGGTGCGCGGGGTGAACCCTCGTCCAGTACGCTGGCTGGACCTCCGGACAGGATCACAGCTTTGGGTGCAAAATCACGGATGAAATCTTCGGTCACGTTCTGGAACGGATGGATTTCACAATAGATATTGCTTTCGCGCAAGCGACGCGCAATCAGCTGCGTTACCTGTGATCCAAAATCAATAATAAGAAGGCGGTCATGTGTTTGGTTTGTCATACAGCGGCTTTTATGGCGCGAAGCGGATTCGCGCAAGCGGATCGTGGAAATGTCGCGGATGGATGTTTTCGAGGCGGAAATGTCGAACGGTCACCGTACAAAATCATCCTATCTAGAGGTAACAACCCAAACGTTCAGGATATTAGAATGGCAGATACATCCGCATTGCAAGATACCCCTCGTCGTCGCGCCCGTGGTGGAGGTGCCGCACGTAGAGCCGAGCGGTCAGCCCCGAAAGTAGAATTTGCCAAGTTCATCGAGCGCAACATACCCAACTTCGAAATTCTGAATGCCGAAGCGTTAGAAATTATCGAATATAACGCCGAAACGGTTCTTGAAGAAATAGGTGTAAATTTCGTCGACAGTCCCGAGGCCTTGCAGCGCTGGCGCGAAGTGGGTGCCGATGTCGATGGAGAGCGCGTCCGCATTCCGCGCGGCCTTGCCCGCAAGCTGTGTGCGACGGCACCCAGCCGCATCACTCAACATGCACGCAATCCCGAGCGTAACGTCGAGATTGGTGGTAATTCACTGGTGCTTGCCCCCGTCTATGGCCCACCATTCGTGCGCGATCTGGATGGAGGTCGACGCTATGCCACCATTGCCGATTTTCAAAAATTCGTAAAGCTTGGCCACATGTCTAAATGGCTGCACCATTCCGGCGGTACAGTTTGCGAACCTACGGATGTTGCCGTGAACAAGCGCCATCTTGATATGCTGTACGCCCATATGACCTTGACGGACAAACCTTTTATGGGATCCGTGACTGAACCAAGCCGGGCGCAAGATTCGGTTGATATGTGCAAAATTCTATTTGGTGATACGTTCGTTGATGAAAACGCGGTGATGACAAGCCTTATCAACATTAACTCTCCGTTAGTGTTTGACCCGATCATGATGGGCGCGTTGGAGGTGTATGCCAGTAATAACCAGGCTTGTATTATCTCGCCTTTCATCGTGGGCGGCGCGATGGCACCTGTTTCAGTGGTCGGAACCTTGACACAAGTCTTGGCCGAGGCATTAGCCGGGATCGCCTATTCCCAGATGATCCGTCCTGGTGCGCCAGTTATATTTGGGGCGTTTGTAAGTTCGATCGACATGAACTCCGGTGCGCCGACGTTCGGGACGCCCGAGGCATCCAAAATTCTTTATGGGGCAGGGCAGTTGGCTAGGCGGATGAACCTGCCATTCCGTTCCGGTGGCGGGCTTTGCGGCTCGAAACTTCCCGATGCACAGGCTGCCTACGAGACGGCGAATACGTTAAATGCGGCTCTGCTAGGAGGGGTGAACTTTATGTTGCACTCTTGTGGGTGGCTGGAAGGCGGGTTGGTTTCCAGCTTCGAGAAGTTCGTGATGGATGCAGACCAGCTAGGCGTTCTTCATTCGATCGCCGAGGGCGTCGATATTTCCGAAAACGGACAAGCCATGGGCGCGATTTCCGAGGTCCAGCCCAGCGGGCATTACCTCGGTTGCGAACATACACAAGCGAACTTCAAAACAGCCTTCTGGCGTACCAACGTGCTGGACTACAAACCGTTCGAACAATGGAGCGAGGAGGGTTCTTACGACACTGTTCAACTGGCAAATATACGGGTAAAAAGGATGCTGCAAGAATACCAAAAACCTGCAATCGACCCGGCGATTGACGCGGCATTGCAATCGTACATTACAAAGAAAAAGGAAAGCATGCCGGACGCTTTTGGCTAGGCGGCTTTTTGGTTCGGAAACGGGCCCGCAGCTACAATCATCAATGCAGTCAGTGTACGTATATGTTTTCGGACATTGTACGCAGCCTCACACGCAACACGATCTTCGTTCAAGCGGTTTTCTTCTTCCATTAACGTGTCGAAAAGCTGTTGTGTGTTCAGGCTTTCATTTCCCTCTTTTACCATTCTTAAGTCGCGCCCCCACCTAAAATCACCGATTGCGGATCTGGCGGCGCGGATCAGTAATTTAGGGCGCTGTAATGTGTTTAATTGGGCTTGTGAATGACGCATTGTGGCCTCCGGTTGAGTGATCTTTCATGTAACAATACACAACCCTAGCGTGCGTTGCGTGATTTGATTTTCAAGCGAACTCAACTGTGTATGTATGCAAATATCAGCCATAATTAACTAAAAATTTACGATAACAACCTTAGGTAGATTGACCAATTTATCTAAAAGGTAGTTAAAAGTTTTGACAAATTGTTTGGATAATACAACCAACGACTCTCACCCTGACTGGGTTCCCGAACATGCAAGAACATATCTTGCACATGTGATTATGGGGGTAAGTATTCGGGAACTCGCGCGTCTACAGGGGTGCCACGCTTCCACAATTTCAAGACAGGTTCGCAAGTTTGAAACCCGCCGCGATGACCCGTTAGTTGACGAAGCTTTGAATGACCTTTCCCAAAATACTCACCTCGAAACCGAACCGGAGAACGACCGTATGGCCACAATAGAACCCCTTACCGAAGCTGACATCGCGCGACAGGCTCGCCGTATTTTACGCCGTCTTTGTGAAACCGGTGCGTATCTTCTGATTGCCCCACAAATGGAAGTCGCGGCTGTGTTCAGAGAAACCATTCCTGACCGCCCAACACGCATTGCCGTTGTGGATCGCAGTTTTGCGAGAGCTTTTGCGCTGAAAGAATGGATTTCAGGGGAGCAGTTGGGCAAATTGGGGCGGTACAGCATCACGACTACGGGGCGAAGCGCGCTGAAGCGTATGATTGCCGAAGATCAACAGAGCAAGGACGAGGTGAATACCCCATTTCAGGAGCAACACAAAGAATTTGGTGAACGGGTTGTTAAGATGTACGACGGTTCGGGTCGTCAAAATGTACGGTTCAATTTCGCGGAAAGCCCGCTGACTTTGCTGGCGCGTAAAAAGGACAAATCGGGTGCGATGTATTTGCCGCCCGAGTTGCTTGAAGCAGGGGAGCGGTTGCCTGAAGATTTTGAACAAGCGCAGCTTGGTCCAAGGGTGGCGCAGAATTGGGATCGATTTTTGACTAATTCCAGCGGTGGATTTAATGGCGGAGCGGAATGTTCTGGTTCTTCGAATGCACGGGACCGTGTTTCGGGGGCGCTGAAAGCACTCGGGCCGGGGTTGGCGGATGTCGCGTTAAGGGTTTGTTGTTTTCTCGAAGGTATGGAAAAGGCAGAAAAACGCCTTGGTTGGTCCGCCCGATCCGGCAAGGTTGTCTTGAAGATAGCCTTGCAAAGATTGGCGGACCATTATGGCATTACAACTGCCGAACAGCGTCGCGCTAGTTAGCAGCAGCCACAATACCCGAAAAGTCGGAGGCCTTTAGCGACGCACCGCCGACCAGACCACCGTCAACATTGGAAACGGCAAAGATTTCTGCAGCGTTTGTTGGTTTCACGGAGCCACCGTACAGCAAGCGAATGCCGTTTCCGATTTTATCGCCAAAACGGGCAACCAATTTGCCACGAAGGTAATCATGCACCTCGGCCACTTCTTCCAGTGTTGGTGTGCGGCCAGTACCGATAGCCCAAACAGGTTCGTATGCAACGATGGTGTTTTCTGCGGTTGTGCCATCTGGAGTTGAGCCATCAAGCTGCCCACCAATAACGTCAAGCGTTGTACCTGCATCGCGCTGTGCTTCGGTTTCACCAACGCACACAATAGCTTGCAGTCCTGCGCGCCATGCCGCCAGAGTCTTTTTGTTGACTTCTGCGTCCGTCTCGCCGTGATCAGCGCGGCGTTCGGAGTGGCCTAGGATCACCGCACCAGCGCCCGCATCTTTCAGCATCTCCGCCGAGATATCGCCCGTATGCGCGCCGGTTTGATTCCAGTGGCAATCCTGACCGCCTATTATGATATCGCCAGACACGGTAGCCATCGCCGCAACCAGTGTCGCTGGAGGGCAGATGATGACATCGCATTTTGCCCCCGTACTACTGGCTTTTAGGGCCTCTAGTTCGGCAATAGACGCCTTCAGGCCATTCATTTTCCAATTACCGGCGGCAACTTTACGACGCATATTCATACTCCTGTAGGGATTTGTTTTTACATATCTGCAAATTTGATGGATTCGCCGCAGCCACATGATTCGGTCACGTTCGGATTCTTGAACTCGAATCCAGCCTCTAGCAGTGAGACCTTGTAGTCAATTTCGGTTCCAAACAGGAACATTTGCGCCATAGGGGCGATCATGACGCGGGCGCCGTTGTATTCGATCACCTCGTCGTTTGGGTCGACGTCATCGACATAGTCCATGGTGTATTCCATGCCAGCACAGCCACCTTTTTTGATGCCAATCCGCAGGCCTTTTTTTGCACCCGCTTCCATCAAGCTAGATATCTGTGTGGCGGCGGCATCCGTCATGGTAAGCGCCTGTTTCCCAGGAATACCAAACATCAGTTTTGCTCCTGTACTGTGGGATTAATAGCTTCAATTTTTATGGTCAAGTCCGCGTTCAACGCCGCAATCGCTTCGGTGATCTCAGTATAGTCTGCCGCCCCGGGAACGGGAATCGCATCGATTTTACCCTCAAGCGCGTTCAATGCTTCCCTAAAATCAGCCAACTGTTGCGCTTGGTCAGCCTCCATCACGCTTATGGCCGAGGCCATATTATCGTTGGCCTCCAATAACGCTTTGTAAGTCATATCCTGTTGTTCAGTTTGAACGGCCTGCTCTGCACGATAGGATTTAACTACACGGTCATTGTTCAGATAGATCAGACCACCAGCTACAACCGCCCCGACGATAGCGGAAACGCTAACACGGTAGATAAGATTTTGAACGACACCAGCCATTACATGAACCCCAGTTCCAGACGGGCTTCGTCAGACATCATGTCCATGCCCCATTGTGGCTCCCATACCAGCTCGACGTTAACGGTATTAACGCCAGCGATTGGTGTAATCGCATCCGCAACCCAGCCTGGCATTTCACCAGCTACGGGGCAACCCGGGGCGGTTAAGGACATCTTAACTTCCACGTGGGATTCGTCGTTGATGTCAATCGTATAGATCAAGCCAAGGTCGAAGATGTTTACGGGAACCTCGGGGTCGTGGACCGTGCGACAGGCCTCGACGATGCTGTCATATAGGGGATGGTCCGTCGTAGACGGAGCGATCATCGGTGTGCCCTCCATGGGCATTTCAGCGTTGGCATTCATTGTTTTTCAATCCTTTTCGGAATTCCTGACTAAACATATAGGGTATAAGAATGCACACGTCTAGATGACGGCAGGGCTTGAAACTGCGGCAAATTTGAGGTTGAACGCGCGGTAGGCCTAAAATGTCAGGAAAATAAGTGAAAAACGTATCGTTCGAAATCAACCGATCACAGGGAAAAGCCCGCACCGGCGTGTTACATACACCACGTGGAGACATCCGCACCCCTGCCTTTATGCCTGTAGGGACAGCCGCAACCGTGAAAGCGATGATGCCCGAGAGCGTCGCCGCGACAGGGGCAGACATTCTGTTGGGCAATACCTACCACTTGATGCTACGCCCTACAGCCGAGCGGATCGAGCGACTTGGCGGACTTCACAAGTTTATGAACTGGGACAAGCCGATTTTGACAGATTCGGGTGGTTTTCAGGTGATGAGCCTCGCTGGATTGCGCAAGCTGACCGAAGAAGGCGTGAAGTTCAAATCTCATATTGACGGGTCCGAGCATAACCTGACGCCAGAACGCTCGATGGAGATTCAGCGGATGCTTGGCAGCGATATTGTTATGTGTTTTGACGAATGCACCCCCTATCCGGCGGAACCGGATGTCGTGGCTGAATCAATGCGGATGTCGATGAGATGGGCGCAACGCTCCAAGGATGCATTTGGTGAACGGCCAGATCACGCGTTGTTCGGCATTCAGCAGGGCAGCACGTTGCCCGAAATGCGTGAAGAAAGTTCGGAGGCGTTGAAATCCATTGGGTTTGACGGCTATGCGATTGGTGGTTTGGCTGTGGGCGAGGGGCAAGAAGCGATGTTCGATGTCCTGGATTATGCTCCGGGGATGTTGCCGGTGGATAAGCCACGGTACTTGATGGGCGTTGGCAAACCGGATGATATCGTTGGTGCCGTACAGCGTGGCGTTGATATGTTTGATTGTGTTTTGCCCAGTCGTTCAGGTCGCACAGGGCAGGCGCAAACGCGAATGGGGGCGATTAACATGCGCAACGCGCGCCACATGGACGACCCGCGTCCACTCGACGAGGAATGCACTTGCCCAACGTGTCAGAACTATTCCCGCGCCTATTTGCACCATGTGCATAAAGCGAAAGAGATCATCGCCAGTATGCTGCTGACGTGGCATAACCTGCATTACTACCAAGAATTGATGCAAGGGCTACGCGCGGCCATCGAGGCCGGAACGCTAGACGATTTTGCAGCGGGATTCCATGCACGACGTGAAATCGGAGATATTCCGCCGCTCTGATAAACTGATGCAGACCAAATGTAATTTGCGGGAACAAAAGCGGACCATATTGAATTTCTGCTCTTGAAACCTTGCACACTGCACTCCAAGTTATGTTCAAACAATGGAAGCGCTGCTATCGCTAGATACCTAGGTTGGAGCACTTTGCAGAAATAAGGAATACCTATGTCAGACTCAAACAGCGTTACCTATCCGGTTCTCCCACTTCGGGATATTGTTGTTTTCCCTAACATGATCGTGCCGCTTTTTGTTGGTCGCGAAAAATCTGTCCGCGCCCTTGAAGAGGTGATGCAGGACGACAAACAAATACTTCTGTCGAGCCAGAAAGATGCTGGCGAAGACGAACCGACCACGGACTCAATCAATGAAACGGGTGTGTTGGCGAACGTACTTCAACTGCTGAAATTGCCCGATGGAACCGTGAAGGTTTTGGTCGAAGGCAAACAGCGTGTTCAGATTACGCGCTTTCTTGATAACGATGAGTACTTCGAGGCTGAGGCGACTCTTATCGAAGAGGCTGAGGCTGATTCTGATTTGATCACCGCGCTTTCGCGTTCCGTGACGGATACGTTTGAACGCTATGCGCGTTTGAATAAAAACGTGCCGGAAGATGCGCTGTTAGCAGTGCAGGAAGCGGTTGATGCGATTAAACTTGCGGATACTGTTGCGGGGCATCTTGGTGTGTCCATTTCGGAAAAACAGAACCTGCTGGAAATACCTGACGTCGCACAACGGCTCGAAAAGATATTCGAGCTGATGCAAAGCGAATTGTCCGTTCTGAAGGTCGAAAAGAAGATCAAATCCCGGGTTAAGACCCAGATGGAACGTACGCAGCGTGAATATTATCTGAACGAACAGATGAAAGCGATCCAGAAAGAGCTTGGCGACGGCGAAGAAGGCCAGAGCGAACTTGGTGAACTGGAAGAGCGTATCGCTGGCGTTAAGCTATCAAAAGAGGCCAAAGAAAAGGTTGATGGCGAGCTTAAGAAACTGAAAAACATGTCGCCGATGTCGGCGGAAGCTACGGTTGTGCGTAACTACCTCGATTGGATGCTATCCATCCCTTGGGGCAAACGCAGCCGCGTTAAGAAAGACCTGAGCAAAGCGCAGGAGGTTCTGGATAAGGATCACTATGGCCTTGAGAAGGTCAAGGAACGCATTGTTGAGTATTTGGCCGTACAACAGCGCAGCCAAAAGATGAAAGGTCCTATCTTATGTCTTGTCGGCCCTCCGGGTGTTGGTAAGACTTCGTTAGGGAAATCTGTCGCCAAAGCAACAGGGCGCGAATTCATCCGCATCAGCCTTGGTGGCGTGCGTGACGAATCCGAAATTCGGGGGCATCGTCGGACGTATATTGGCTCCATGCCCGGTAAAATCATCCAGTCGATGAAAAAGGCCAAAACGGTCAACCCGCTTATCTTGCTCGACGAGATTGACAAGATGGGGCAGGATTATCGCGGCGACCCGGCCAGCGCGATGCTAGAGGTCCTCGACCCCGAGCAAAACGCGACGTTTATCGATCATTATATGGAGGTCGAATACGACCTTTCTAACGTGATGTTCCTGACAACGGCGAACTCTTATAACATGCCGCGTCCATTGCTGGACCGGATGGAGATCATCACGCTTGCCGGTTACACCGAATTGGAAAAAACCGAAATTGCGAAGCAGCATTTGATCGAGAAACAGATCAAGGGCCACGGCTTGAAAAAAGGCGAGTTCACTCTTCAGGATGACGCTTTGCTTGATATTGTGCGGTATTACACCCGCGAGGCCGGCGTTCGTAATCTTGAACGCGAGATTGCGAAGCTATGTCGTAAGGCCGTAACTGAAATCGTGATGAAACGCGCGGATAAGGTGACGGTGTCTAGCGATAACCTCGAAGAATTTCTGGGTGTGCGCCGGTTCAAATTCGGTCTGGCCGAAGATAAAGATCAGGTTGGCGTCGTAACAGGCCTTGCCTGGACCGAAGTTGGCGGTGATTTGCTGCAAATCGAAGCGCTTCGTTTGCCCGGTAAAGGTCGCATGAAAACGACCGGTAAACTTGGCGATGTGATGAAAGAATCGATTGAGGCTGCGTCTAGCTTTGTGCGCGCAAAATCGACGACTCTTGGCATCAAGCCGCCCGAGTTCGAAAACATCGACATCCACGTTCACGTTCCCGAGGCCGCAACGCCAAAGGATGGCCCAAGTGCTGGCGTGGGTATGGTGACCTCGATTGTGTCGGTGCTGACAGGCATTCCGGTGCGCCGTGATATAGCCATGACCGGCGAAGTAACGTTGCGCGGTAATGTCCTGCCAATCGGTGGCTTGAAGGAGAAACTGCTGGCGGCCCTTCGTGGCGGCATCACAACGGTTCTTATCCCACAGGACAACGAAAAGGATCTCACCGAGATTCCTGACGTTGTTAAAGATGGCCTGAAAATCATTCCGGTATCGGATGTGATGGACGTGTTGGAGCTGGCGTTGGTGCGTATGCCCGAACCTATCGAGTGGGACGAAGCCGCCGAGGCCGCTAAAGCCGCAGCGCTGGCTGCGAAGAATGATAGCAGAGGCGGGGCAACGGCCCACTAAGCACGCTACAAAATAACAAAAACAGACAAAGGCGCGCCATCCCGACGCGCCTTTGCTTTGTTTATGCCTTTAACTTCGGCCCTTGAAACCAGCCAAGACGTTTGAAAATCGCCCAGTCCAATACCAACGCAAGCACAAGTGATGCGCCCATCAACGGTAGCAATATGCTTAGCGCAACAACCAACGCGATCATGCCCCAGCTTAGCACGGCTTGTGGCGCGGCAGGCACGCCTAGTTCACCAGCAGGGCGGCGGCTCCACCATGCAACGAAACCAGAGATCGACAAGATAACACCAAGAACTGAAGCAATGACGTTCTGTATGATGTTCGTCCAGCCATACAACTCTCCTTGGTGAAATCCTATGCCCAAGGATACGGCTTTTGCCAAAATAGGGAAATCGGCAAAGCTGACGGTTTTAAGCACCTCGCCATTATACTGGTCGATCACCATCTCGCTACGTGCGAACCGATCCCGCGTTGCAGAGCCGACCCAGTAAGTCGCATCGGCGTTCTTGGGTGGCCGTAGTGTATAGGGCAGGGTCATGCCTTGCACCCGTGCGGTTTCAATAACTTGTGCGTATGTGATAGCCTCACCCTCGCTTGCGCTTGAAACCACTGGTTTACCACCAAACCGGAGGCTCGGGGATTTCTGTCCGGTTTGCTCTTGTATGAAGCTAAACCCGCCCCCCCAGACATCCGTCCATGGCAATCCGGTGAGAAGCAACGGAAAGATCAGCACGAACGCCAATATTCCTGTGAACATATGCACCTCGCGCCACCACGCGCGGCCCTTGTTTGATGGCAGTGAAAACACTTTGGGCCAAGTCCGCTTCCCGCGTGGCCACCACATGTAAACGCCCGTAATCATCATCACGATGGCCCAATGCGCCGAGAGTTCGACAAACTTCGTGCCAACATCCCCCAACAACAGCTCGCCATGGAACTTTTTCAACATCCGCATCATGGTTGAGTTGCGTTCCTGATTCTCAAGGATTTCCGCAGTATATGGGTTCACCCAGACATAGGATTTAACGCGATTCTGGTCTTTAACAGTAAAGACAGTCGCGCGTCCCGGGGCTTGCTCTGTGGTAATCCCGTCGATTCTGGAACCTGGAAATGCAGCCATTACAGCGGCTTGTTGCATCTCGAGGCTATGCGGCTCGCCTGTAACTTCTACGTTCAGGCGCGATTCATATATGATCTCTTCGATCTGTGGTTTGAAAAGGTAAATTCCACCTGTGATCGAAAGGATCAGCATGAAGGGCAGAACATAGAGGCTTGCTAGAAAGTGCCATTTCCAGACAAGGCGATAAAAGGCACCGCCACGCGCAACATCTGCGCGAAAGGGTGCCGATACAGTTTGATCGGTCATTATATTTCCTGTGTTTAGTTTGAATTATTGTATGAATTCAAACAACAGGAGGGGCGCGAACAGGGCTTATACGTGCGTTTGCATGTATCGTGTGGAAGCTCTGTGCTGATTGGATATGCGAGGATGTGAAAGCATAAATCGCCCGCGAAACCTGCCAGAACGGTGTTGTGTTGATCTCGGCGGCACTAACTTGCAAACAAAGGTCGGAAATCACTTCGCCCTCGGAAACAGGATTGCCGCTATCATCCAACGTGATTCTTTGAAGCCCGTCACCCGTACAGATTACGATAGTGCGGGCGTCACTGCCAAACACCATACTAAGGACAGGGCTGATTTTCGGTGTTAAAATGCCAAAAATCAGGAATGTCGTCAGTAGCAAATTGTAAAATGGCGCTTTGGTCATCCGGCGTATGTATGGGAAGGGAATAGAAAGATGCAAGTTTTTTTAAGACAGGGCAAAAATCTCGTTTTCCCTCTTGCGGTGCGCGGCGGGGGGCGTTATCAGCCTCCCACGGAATGGGTGATTAGCTCAGTTGGTAGAGCGCTTCCTTTACACGGAAGATGTCGGGAGTTCGAGCCTCTCATCACCCACCATTCCGACCTTGGGCGATGCGCGCGAGGATGATACGTAGAGGCTGTGCGGTTGTAGCTCAGCTGGTTAGAGTGCCGGCCTGTCACGCCGGAGGTCGCGGGTTCGAGCCCCGTCAACCGCGCCACTGCCTCTCGTTTCATATTTTGCGCGGTTGTAGCTCAGCTGGTTAGAGTGCCGGCCTGTCACGCCGGAGGTCGCGGGTTCGAGCCCCGTCAACCGCGCCACTTTTTTACCTAAAAGACTGTAGCGAATTCAAAAACTGTCTGATAGCCTGTGCTCAGTAATTTTTGCCTAAAAGGAAAAAACATGTTTAATAAATCATTACTAGTCGCTGCCGCCCTTATACTTGCACCGCTTGGCGCAAACGCACAGGCGTTGGTCGATGCGTCGGACGTAGATGTCATTGCATCGCTGGTTCAGGGTGAAGGGTACCGTGCAGTGGTCAGCACCGATGGTGTAGGCGACCCGATGATTACATCATCCGCCAATGGATACGAGTTTGATATATTCTTCTATGGCTGTACAGACGGTGCAAACTGTCGTGATGTTCAGTTTAGCGTTAGCTTTGACATGGAAGACGGTATGTCGCTAACACGCGCACAGGATTTCAACCTCGAAAAACGTTGGGCGAAAGTTTACTTGGACGAGGAGAGCGACCCGCGCCTTGAAATGGACGCCAACTTATACGGCGGCGTTTCGGCAACCAACTTCAATGATACCCTCGACTGGTGGGTTATCGTCATGAACGACTTTATCGAATACATCGAATTTTAAGGCGGATAAAGAATTGGTTAATGCGGGCGCGATGTAATTCGCGCCCGTTTTTATTTGCGGAATTTCGTAAGGATGTAATCCAGCGAAATTGGTCCGCCGCCTTTGATCACCAGGACTAGCAACAAGAATACCCACAGCAGGCGCTGATCCATGATCAGGCCGTAGGGCAGGCGATCAAACATTGCGCCGGTGGTCGTGGCGTCGGCGTTATGGCCATAGACGTCAACGATGCTCATCATCCCGATAAATCCGATCATTCCGACACTGGCAAGGCGTGTAAACAGGCCAAGCGCGATCAACGCAGGCAGCAGGAATTCCGCATATGTGCCGAGTAGTACAATTAAGGTATCCAGTCCTGACATCAGACTTTCATCATAGCCAAGGGATTCGAGCTTTTTCGGAAAAATTTGCGCGTAAGAACCAAAGGAAGGGGAGAAAATGCTGTCTCCGACTTTGGTTTTACCGGAGGTCCAGAAAAACAACAGCGTTACCGAGGTGAAAGAGAACCGCGCGGCGGTGGTAAGGAGCCACGGGCCTAAAAGGGCTTGAATTGCGCTGAATGTGCGGTCGTGTAGGTTAAGAATAGATTGCATGTATATGCCCCTTTTATTTGATATCTGTAATCAGACCTGCTGACAGTAATTCGGTAAGGTTTCCCGCCAGATCAAAATCCGGTTGCGCTGCTTTGGCTTTGTCCATGGCGACGCCCATTGGGTCTGCCCTTAAGGAGTCGATAAACATTGCAGTGCCGGCGGTAGGATTTTGCATTACGACCTCGTCGGTTGGGCGGGAAATCATGGTGATCTCGCGGGCCTTGCCGATGGGTGAATTGTCGTCGGTGCTATTATACCGCCAGATCGAAAATACCGGATAGCGGGAGCGGATAATCTGTATGGACGGGTGCAAAACGATTCGTGCGTCGTAGAGCTTGTTACCGTCGAGATTTCCCAACTTTTCAGGTGGGCATGGGGCGGCATCGGCCGCGTGATAGGATTGACGCCGTGCCAGTTCAACCCGTGCTACATCGGGCAAATAGCCGAGGTGTGAAACGGGTGGGAACTTAGTTAAGAAGGCAGGGAAATCCTCGCCATAATAAATCATTAACGGGGATTTTGGCGGGTGCTTTCGAACGTGTACTCCGGCCATTGCATCGAAAAACTCTTTTCCTACAATGGTTTGAATTACGGGATAGGCTGAGGCCAAGGCCTCGGTCAGGCTAACGACGACATTGTTGCGATAAACATCGTATCGCTTGCCAGCAGCGCGACCGCCCGGGCCGACAACACCATCAGGCGTGGGAAGGTTCGGATCCAAAAGGCCTTTGGCGAATTCGGTTTGCATAAGATCAGGCCGCTTTGTTTTGACGATTGAGGATTGCCGCGGCGAGGCGTACTTCGTTCGCCAACACGGGCCAATCGGGAATGTCGTAATCCCATTCGATCAACGTCGGCAGTGCGCCAGTGCGCTTTATTAGAGTTTCATAAAGGTTCCAGACAGGATCGACGACCGGTGCGTTATGACTGTCTATTAGTAACGGATCGCCGAAATCATCGGTTTGCTCGTCGTGACCACCTAAATGGACCTCTCCGATGTGCGCAATAGGGAAGGCTGAAAGGTATTCTTCCGGTGATGTCTGCTGGTTCGTGTTGGAGACAAAGATATTGTTAACATCCAGCAGCAACCCGCAGCCTGTGCGTCTTACAACTTCGTTAAGGAATTCGATCTCGCTCATCGTGGATTGTTCGAACATTACGTAAACCGAGGGGTTTTCGAGCAACATCTGCCGTCCGATGGTCTCTTGGACTTGGTCGATATGGTCAACGACGTTATTGAGCGTTTCCCGAGTATAAGGGGCTGGTAACAGATCGTTAAGAAATCCGATGTCATGTGTGGACCAGGCTAGATGCTCTGAAAACAGCGCTGGATTCAACCAATCGACAAGTTTCTTCAAACGGGCCAGGTGCTCTTTATCCAACGGCCCATCGGAGCCGATGGAGAGGCCCACACCGTGACAGGAAATAGGAAAGCGTTCACGTAGATAGCGCAGCTGTGCGAGCTGGGGACCGCCGTCACCCATATAGTTTTCAGCATGGATTTCCAGCCATCCGACTGCATCCGGTTCGGCCAGTATCTCGTCAAGATGTTTTGGTTTGTACCCGACACCTGCACGGGCGGGAATGGTGTTCGTAATATAGCTCATCTTGGCCCCTGAATATTTGTGGGCTCGCGATCAAAGCCGCGAACCCTGAATTCCTTTATGCAGGAATGTCACGTTCCAGCGCTTCAAGCGAACCGTTACGTGCTGTACCATCTTCAGCTGAGGGTAGTTCCATTGTTTCGCAAGAACCTGCTGGTACTAACGACCATGCGTTGCCTTGATAGTCTACAGTCGAAGTGCCCGCGCAAGTTGTGCCCGGGCCTGCAGCACAGTCATTCTGCCCTGCCAAAGAAACGCCGAAGCATTTTTCTCTTTCGCCAGCCGCTGTCGCAGTGTTTGTGTGTGCAACAAGTGCGGAAGCTACGGCACCAGCTAAAGCAACAGTTTTGAGTACAGTATTTGACATGTAATATCCCCTTAAAGAGTTTGAACTTTGTGTGCCGATAATCGACAGGGACTGGCTAGCCGATTGGGTCGTTGAATATCCACACACAACCTTGTGAGGTAACGGTGGCTTGATCTAATGTCATAATTTGTATGGTTATTGTTATCTCGGGTGTTGTTTATGAAATAATTCACAATTGACCTGCGATAATGATCGGCAGTATGCATTTGTATGCAAATAAGGAGGTTGGAATTTATGAAAATGATATATTCGAAATATGCGATGGGTTTTCCTGTTAAAAACTAAATAAATTCTGTTGTTTTAAAGGCTTCCATCTGTTGACCTCGAATAAGGCGAGGGGTAAACCACTTTCGACTCAAATGTATTGATTTGTATAGATTCAGGAGTGCCAAATTTGGAAGACCTTCTACTAGAATACCTTCCCATTCTGATTTTCTTCGCACTTGCCGTGGCATTGGCCATTGTTCTTTCCATATCGGCGGTGATTGTAGCGGTCCGAAATCCTGATCCGGAAAAAACATCGGCTTATGAATGCGGGTTCAACCCGTTTGATGATTCCCGCATGCGTTTCGATGTGCGGTTCTATCTAGTGGCCATCCTGTTCATTATTTTCGACCTTGAAATTGCTTTCCTTTTCCCTTGGGCCACCGCGTTCAAGGATGTAGGGCTGTTCGGGTTCTGGTCAATGATCGTATTTTTAGCAGTCCTAACTATCGGATTTGCTTATGAGTGGAAGAAGGGTGCCTTGGAATGGGATTAACTTCGACGAACGCCGCTGGTGGTGATAAGGATTTTGCTACCAAAGCGTTGAATGACGAACTGGCCGACAAGGGCTTTCTTCTTACAACTACCGAGGACGTGATCAACTGGGCGCGTACAGGATCGCTGCACTGGATGACATTCGGTCTGGCATGTTGCGCGGTGGAGATGATCCACACCTCCATGCCACGTTATGACCTGGAGCGTTTCGGGACGGCGCCGCGTGCGTCCCCTCGGCAATCAGATTTGATGATCGTGGCGGGAACGCTGACCAATAAAATGGCGCCAGCGTTGCGTAAAGTCTATGACCAGATGCCAGAGCCACGGTATGTGCTTTCGATGGGGTCCTGTGCAAATGGTGGCGGGTATTACCATTATTCGTATTCCGTTGTGCGCGGTTGTGATCGCATTGTTCCAGTTGATGTTTACGTGCCGGGCTGCCCACCGACAGCCGAGGCGTTGATGTATGGCCTTTTACAGTTGCAACGGAAAATCCGTCGCACTGGCACGATTGCACGGTAGGGGGCTGATATGAGCGAAGCACTTAATGATCTGGCCGCCGTTCTTGAGGTCAAGCAATCGGACGCGATCGTATCCTCCTCGATTGATTTCGATGAATTGACGGTTGTTGTTACTAATACGAGCTTGCTCGATTTCGTGGATTTCCTGAAAGGGAACGCGTCCTGTCAGTTCACAACACTTGTAGACATCACGGCCGTTGATTACCCGGGGCGCGAAAAACGTTTCGAGGTTGTTTACCACTTCCTGTCCATGGTCATTAACCAACGCATCCGCGTGAAAGTGATGATCGAGGAGGGCGAGCAAGTAGAATCGATCACCTCTATACACGCATGCGCCAACTGGTTTGAACGCGAAGCCTTCGATATGTATGGCATCCTGTTCGCGAACCACCCCGATTTGCGTCGCCTTTTGACTGACTACGGTTTCGAGGGGCATCCACTGCGTAAAGATTTTCCGACAACCGGTTATGTTGAGATGCGCTATGATGAAGTCGAAAAACGCTGCATTTATGAACCTGTGAAGCTAACACAGGAATATCGCCAATTCGATTTCATGTCCCCGTGGGAGGGTGCTGAATACATCCTGCCAGGTGACGAGAAGAAGGACGCCTAAGACATGGATGGATCAAACGGCAGCGCTATAAGTATGGACGAAAAAGTCCGTAATTTCTCGATTAACTTCGGCCCACAGCACCCTGCGGCGCACGGCGTTTTGCGCATGGTGCTTGAGCTTGACGGCGAGATTGTTGAACGCGCTGACCCGCATATCGGCTTGCTTCATCGTGGCACCGAAAAGCTGATGGAAAGCCGGACATACCTGCAAAATCTGCCGTATTTTGATCGGTTGGACTATGTTGCGCCCATGAATCAGGAACACGCTTGGTGTCTGGCTATTGAGAAGCTGACAGGCGTTGAGGTGCCGCGTCGTGCGAGCCTGATCCGCATTTTGTATTCCGAAATCGGCCGTATAGCCAACCACCTGATGAACGTCGGCTCGCAAGCGCTGGACATTGGGGCACTGACGCCGAACCTCTGGGGGTTTGACCAGCGTGAAAGCCTGATGATTTTTTACGAACGGGCCTGTGGTGCGCGTCTGCACGCGAATTACTTCCGCCCGGGTGGTGTGCATCAGGATTTGCCGGAAAAACTGATTGCAGATATTCAGACATGGACGGAACAGTTCGAACCTTTCTTGAAAGATTTTGAAGGTCTTCTGACAGAAAACCGCATTTTCAAACAGCGTAACGTTGATATCGCCGTTGTTACCAAGCAAGACGTATACGATTGGGGTCTTAACGGCGTCATGGCGCGTTCGGCCGGGTTAGCGTGGGATTTGCGTCGTTCGCAACCTTATGAATGCTACAATGAGTTTGATTTCAAGATTCCGGTTGGTAAGAACGGCGACTGCTATGATCGCTACTTGCTGCGCCTTGAAGAGATGCGCGAAAGCATCAAGATCATCCAGCAATGCATCGTTAAGCTTGGTGAATGCAAGGGTGAAGACGTTCTGGCGCGTGGTAAGCTTACGCCACCAAAACGCAGTGATATGAAGACCTCGATGGAGGCGCTGATCCACCATTTCAAGCTTTACACCGAAGGCTTCCATGTTCCGGCTGGCGAAGTTTACGCTGCTGTTGAAGCACCGAAGGGCGAATTCGGAGTGTACTTGGTCGCCGACGGATCGAACAAGCCATACAAAGCTAAAATCCGTGCGCCCGGCTATTTGCATTTGCAGGCCGTGGATCATCTCGCAACGGGCCATCAATTGGCCGACGTTGCCGCCATTATCGGTACAATTGACATCGTTTTCGGGGAGATTGACCGTTAATGTTACGCCGCCTTCACACAGAACAACCTGACAGCTTTGCGTTTACGCCCGCCAATCAGGCTTGGGCAGAAGCCCAGTTGACCAAATTTCCCGAAGGCCGCCAGGCCAGCGGTGTGATCCCGCTGTTATGGCGAGCACAAGAGCAAGAAGGTTGGCTGTCCAAGCCCGCGATTGAAAGCATCGCAGATATGTTGGGCATGGCGTACATCCGTGTCCTCGAAGTGGCGACGTTTTACTTTATGTTTCAGCTCAAACCCGTTGGTTCTGTTGCACATATCCAGATTTGCGGCACTACCAGCTGTATGCTTTGTGGGTCAGAAGACCTGATTGGTATTTGCAAGGAAGTGATTGCACCAAACGCGCATGAAATCAGCGCTGACGGCAAGTTCAGTTGGGAGGAGGTCGAGTGTCTCGGCGCTTGCACCAATGCCCCTATGGCACAGATTGGTAAGGATTATTACGAAGACCTTACCGCTGAGAAGTTTCGTGACCTCCTGAAGGCGTTTGAAAATGGCGAAGTTCCCACACCGGGGCCGCAGAACGGTCGCTTTGCAGCCGAGCCACTGGGTGGTTTGACCAGCTTGCAGGATAAAACTGGTGAGGCGGCGAATGGGTCTGTGGCACGCGCGATTGCACTTGGCGATACGGTCAAACGCATTCAGGGCGATGAAGTGCCGATATTAGTTAAACCCAAGCCCGCGAAAGCAAAGCCTGCCAAAACCCCTGAACCAGAAGCTGTAAGCGCAGGGCAAAAACCTGTGATGCTGGACAGCCCGCGATCAGGTGGTGGCGATAATTTGAAGAAAATCAAAGGTGTAGGACCAAAGCTCGAAGGGGAACTGAATGCTAAAGGTGTTTGGCACTTCGATCAAATCGCGGCATGGAGTGATGTAGAAGTCGCATGGGCGGATGAAAATCTCGTGAAATTCAAAGGGCGCGTTAGCCGTGATGACTGGGTCGGTCAGGCAAAAATACTCGCGGCTGGCGGCACTACGGAATTTTCAGAAAAGGCCTAAGGGAGAGGCATTCTTATGACAGAAGCGAAAAACTATACTTGCCAAGTCGTTGGCCTAATCATAGCGGCGATTATCGTCGGGGTTCTAAGTTATTACGTTGGTTTGATCGCACCAATATGGGTCGCCGTCATTGCCTTCTTGGTATTTCTCGCTGCCGGATATTGGTTGGCTGCAAAGTTTTGCGGCATGAATGTTGACGATAGCCCATCGGTTATTGCGCCGTCTGAGCCTGCCCCAGTTGCAGAAGCGGAGCCAGTGGTAGAGCCAACGCCGTCTGAAAATGGTGCCCCAGAATTGCTGTCCGCGCCACGCGGTGGTGTCGGGGATGATCTAAAGAAAGTCAAAGGTGTAGGTCCAAAATTAGAGGCTGATCTTAACGCAAAGGGCGTTTGGCATTATGACCAAATCGCATCCTGGAGCGCGAGTGAGGTTGCATGGGCCGATGAAAATTTGGTTAAATTTAAGGGCCGTGTCAGTCGCGATGACTGGGTTGGCCAAGCAAAGACGCTGGCCGCGGGTGGCGATACAGTGTTTTCGAAGAAAGTAGATAAGGGCGACGTATACTAACGTCGTATCGGTAGAAACAATGAGCGATAAAATGGAACAACAGAAAGCACAAATGCGATTGGCTTCAATCGTGATTCTTGTGGCTATGTTGGGCTGGATGTCGATTACGTTTCTTGGTGGAAAAATAGGATTGCCGGTTCGATTTGCGTTTCTGGCGGACTTCGCCGCTTTGGCAGCTTTCGCTTGGGCGTTGATTGTTTTGTTTAGGGTTTGGCGGCAACGCCAAGAAGGAGAGTAGGATGCTCGACGATAAGGACCGTATATTTACGAACCTTTACGGTATGCATGATCGCAGCCTTGCGGGGGCGCGTGCGCGTGGACATTGGGACGGAACCGCTGGATATATCCAGAACGGTCGTGACTGGGTTGTCGAGCAGGTTAAAGCATCCGGCCTTCGCGGCCGTGGGGGTGCGGGCTTCCCGACCGGTTTGAAGTGGTCTTTTATGCCCAAGGAATCCGACGGTCGTCCGTCGTATTTGGTGGTAAACGCCGATGAATCCGAGCCGGGCACCTGTAAGGACCGCGAAATCATGCGCCATGATCCGCACACGTTGATCGAGGGTTGCTTGATCGCCGGTTTCGGCATGGGGGCGAATGCCGGTTATATATATATACGTGGCGAGTTCATTCGTGAACGTGAAGCATTGCAAGCGGCGATTGACGAATGTTACGATGCTGGACTGCTGGGTAAAAACGCGGCGAGGTCCGGTTGGGACTTTGATCTTTATCTGCACCACGGTGCCGGCGCTTATATCTGCGGCGAAGAAACTGCGCTTTTAGAAAGCCTTGAGGGCCGTAAAGGCATGCCGCGCATGAAACCTCCGTTCCCAGCTGGTGCTGGCCTGTATGGCGCGCCAACGACAGTTAACAACGTGGAATCCATCGCGGTTGTTCCGACAATCCTTCGTCGCGGCGCGGATTGGTTTACCTCCATGGGGCGTCCGAATAACCACGGCACAAAACTTTTCGGTATCTCGGGCCACGTTAACAACCCTTGTGTTGTTGAAGAGGCAATGTCGATTCCGCTGGAAGAGCTGCTCGACAAACATTGCGGCGGTGTTCGTGGTGGTTGGAAAAACCTTAAGGCGGTTATTCCCGGTGGTTCCTCGGTTCCGCTTTTACCTGCCGATATTGCCAAAGAAGCCATCATGGATTTTGACTGGCTGCGCGAACAACAGTCTGGTCTTGGAACGGCGGCCGTTATCGTCATGGATCAGTCAACGGATGTTATCAAAGCGATCTGGCGGTTGGCGAAGTTTTATAAACACGAAAGCTGCGGTCAGTGTACGCCGTGTCGTGAAGGCACAGGCTGGATGATGCGGGTTATGGACCGTCTAGTTACAGGCGAGGCAGAGCTGGAAGAAATTGATATGCTGCTTTCGGTTACGAAACAGGTTGAGGGCCACACGATCTGTGCGCTCGGTGATGCGGCGGCTTGGCCCATTCAAGGGCTTGTCCGACATTTCCGTAACGAGATCGAAGACCGGATTAAATATCAGAAAACGGGCCGCGTAAGCTCGATCGCGGCGGAGTAGAACAATGGTGGTGGAGAACAATATTGGGCTTCCAGGTCTAACTTTGCTAGCGGTCATGGCTTTGATCGTGGTTATTCCATTTTTTCAAATATGGAGAAGAACTGGTCATAATGGTTTACTTGCGTTGCTAATGATAATTCCAATGATCAATATTATTGCGCTCTACTTTCTCGCATTCAAAAGTTGGCCCGCTGAAACAATCCGTGG
>Ga0209121_10000147_pt1 | contig 69846 bp, 68 predicted proteins | sample Cruoilmetagenom3_FD_187292 | JGI IMG/M metagenome (GOLD analysis project Ga0209121, IMG submission 187292) | Oil polluted marine microbial communities from Coal Oil Point, Santa Barbara, California, USA - Sample 3 (SPAdes) (version 2) | ecosystem: Environmental > Aquatic > Marine > Oil seeps ...
ATGGTGGAACGCTCTTCGATACTGAGTTCTGTATAAGCCATAAATCCAACACCTTACTAAAATTTTAAGGTGTTGCACTCAGTTTCTGCGGCCAAGATGTTTAAAAAAACGACACTGGCTCTGACCGTTAGCGGTTTACTTGCAGCCTCCGCAGCACAAGCAGCCACCGTTTACGATCAAGACGGTACCGATCTTGAAATCTACGGCCGTATTGCCATGGGGTTTGAAGGCGGCGGTGTTGATGACGGTGTTGATAACGGCGAAGAGTTCCGTAATTTCGGCTCCCGTTTACGCATTACCGCTGGTCACCAGATTTCTTCTGATCTGCGTGCGTTTGCCCGCGTAGAGTGGCGTTTTACCGGCGACCAGCGCAACCAGGAATCTGGTTTCGATGAAGTGCGTAACAGCTACCTGGGCTTGGAAAGCCAGCAGTTTGGTACCTTCATGGCCGGTAACTACGATAGCTTCTACGATAGCAACGTCATGACGCCGTTCGACGTCTACGTTGAGCGTGGCTATGAGTTTGCTGGCGGTGGTGTCCAAGCACGCGGCGATTCGATTGGCTATAAAACGCCTGTACTCAGTGGTTTTCAGGCGGTTATTTCTGCCAAGCACTTCTCTGAACGTGGTTTGACTGAAGCAGAGCAGAGCGATGAAGGAACTGAAATCGCCACTCAGGGTGGCGTTGTCTATGAAACAGGCCCTGCTCGTTTAGCGCTTGGTTATGTGGACGATAAGGTACGCGGTGGCGGTAACGGTGAAGTGCGTTACGGTGCTACGGGCGAGTATGTCTTTACGGACGCTTTCGCTGCTCGTGTGGGGTATGAAACACGTGGGGATGACGATGTTAACGGTGGCGGTTTCGATAAAATCGGTGTTGGTGCTACTTTCGCTATCGATTCCTGGAAGTTCTTCGCCGACTACTACAACATCGAAGTAGACGGCGCTAGTGATGAGCGCAACGCTTGGGCGTTAGGGTCAATGTACAAGCTGTCTAGCAATTTCGATATGTTCCTCGAACTGAACGATCGTAATCTGGATGCCGTCAATGACTTTGAAGAAGATATGTACTACGCATTAGGTGCTCGCTATCACTTCTAATCAATAGAGTGATGTTAGTGGTAGTGTTGCATTGGCATTTTGCTTTAGTACTTTGCTTTAGCAATTTGCCTAAGTTCTTTAGCTTTTAGCTAGCTCGCATGTTTCGATCTTTACCGGTGTGGGTAACTCCACACCGGTTTTTAGTTTGCCTTTAATGTGGCTTTAGTTATTTGGTTATATTAAATCACCCGTTTTCTGATTTGCGAAGAGAGTTGTTCAAAACCAATGACGACGACCAAAATAACCAAAATAATGGTTAACGCTCGGTCATAGTTAAATAAGCGCATAGCGGCGGCGAGTTCGACCCCGATACCGCCTGCGCCCACTAAACCAAGTGTCACCGCAGAACGCAGCGCTTTTTCAACGCTGTAGAGGCTGGTGGCGGTCATTGAGGCCAGCGTTTCCGGTAAAATGGCGCCGCCAATCACCGATAACCTGCCGGCGCCAGTGGCGCTCAATGCGTCAGAGGGGCCGGGATGAACCTCTTCAATACGTTCTGAAAAAAAGCGTGCCGCAAAGCCGATAGTGTCCATGACGATGGCCAATACCCCTGCGATTGGCCCCAACCCCACCGCTACTACAAAAATAAGGGCCCAAATAAGGTCAGGGATGGTGCGCATGGTGGCAATCATCAAGCGCGTGATCGAGCGTAACCAGGGGGCTGGTGATGTATTTTTTGCGGCCAGCAATGCAAAGGGGACACTCAACAAAACCCCAATAGTGACACCGACAATGGCGATGTTAAGGGTTTCAAACATAGACCACGCCAAAACATCTAAGCTGGATAAGTCGGGAGGAAAGGCGCGTCCTAGAAAGTGGGCCAGGTTAACGGCCCCACACAGCAAGCGCTCAAACGTTAAGTTAGTGGCCATCACCCCCTGAACAAAGAGGGCGATAAAAACGAACGCCACTCCCCAGGTAAACGGTGTGGGCATGGCAAATCGCGGCGGTAACGGGGTAATGGGACGACGATGGTTAGACATAAGGATCTCTATATTAACGAACGGAGGGGATAGCGGCGGTATTAGTGCTCGGGGCTGCGGTTTGATCCACCCGCACATCGCCTTGATAGAGCTGCTGCATAGTGGCTAGCGCCACCTGTTGACGAGGCTCATCAAGCACTATTTGTCCTGCTTTCATACCAATAACGCGATCACCATACTGCTGGGCCAACTCCAGCTGGTGCAGCGTACACAGCACGGTGAGCTGGCGTTCGGCTACTACCTCAAGGAGCAGATCCATAATTTCTTTGCCTGCTTTTGGATCAAGGCTGGCTACCGGTTCGTCGGCAATAATAATGTCGGCATCTTGCATCTTGCATCAGGGTTCGGGCAATCGCCACGCGCTGCTGTTGGCCACCGGAAAGCTCGCGACAGTCAGTATGAGCTTTATGCGCTAAGCCAACGCGTTCAAGCGATGCCATGGCGCGTTCGCGCAATTCATGGCTAGCAAAACAGGCCAGCGAGGAGAGCAGTCCAAAACGTTGTTGCCCCATGGCGCCATACAGCACGTTTTGAAACACGCTGACGTTTTGTACCAAGTTAAACTGTTGAAAAACCACCCCTACCTTGCGCCGCAATTGGCGTAATTTGGGTTTAGAAAGGGCGTTTAGGGATTCGCCAAAAATGCTGATATCACCGCGGTCGTGGGGCGCCAATCCGTTCAGACAGCGCATCAGCGTTGATTTTCCACAGCCGTTGGCGCCTAGCAAAATGACGCACTCGCCTTTACTGATTTCCAGTGTTAAACCACGTAAAACGTGCAACTTGCCGTAGTGTTTATGGACGTTGTGGACGCTAATAGCTTTCATAAAAAAACCTCCTGCGTTGAGGACAGGAGGTGAATAAGGTCAATGTGCATGCTGAGGCCTGCTGAAAAACAGCACATCCTTGTGCTGAAGTGAAACGAAAAAGGGTGGGGTTATAGAGCGATACCGGCCGCTTCGTAGGCACGGCGTACCACGTCGTAATCTTCGTTGGTGCGGTCAAAGCCGAGTGAAGAGTCGCGGTTTAAGAACTTATCTTCGTTACGATCTGTGGCGATTAGCGCATTCCAAAGCGTATCGGCATTGGTTTTAAGAGTTTCGCGTAGGGCAGTTTTGCAGGCGTCATCAAGTGAGCCGCGCATAACGACTGGGTCGCCGGGGAGTACATCGCTTTGGGCAATCACACGATACTCGCCGTTAGGATCCATGGCCTGAATTTCATCGATATCCCGGTTGCCGCCGCCCATGGCATCAACATCACCGTTGACGAGCGCGGCGATGCGCGCATCACCGGCCATGATGATTTCAAGATCGCGTTGAATGTCCAGGCCGGCGTCCACCAGCATCTGACTCGGGAAAATATGCCCGCTGGTAGAGCCCACGTCTTTTAGTGCTACGCGGCGGCCTTCCAAATCTTCAAGCGTTTCGATATCACTCTCGGCAGGCACAAAAAAGCTGCTGCCGTAGTGAGGGCGCTCAATGGCAAACAAAATCTCAATATCGCTTTCGCGATCGAACAGAACGAACTCAGAAGGACCTGCGAAAACAAGCTCAACATCATCGTACTGAAGAGCGGTACCTGCGGCAGTACGGTTGCTCAAACTGAACATCTCAAGCTCAAGACCAGTAGTGGTTTCGAATGCTTCGGCGAAGGGGCCAAAGGCGTCTTCTAGCGGCCCCATGCCTTCAATGCCGGTATCCGCCATACGAATGGGGTTAGGGCACACATTGCTTAAATCGTCATTGGCGAGCGCCGCGGGTGCGGCCATAGCGGCGGTCCCTGCGATAGCTAGACCAAAGGCAGCTTTGCATACATGCAGTTTACGAATATTGGCTTTATACATCGGTAATTTTCCTGTCAGCGAAACGGCCTATGAATTAGGTGGCTATCAGCGTGGCAGTCGACAGTGACGGTACCGTGTAGTGATGATGACGGTTTGATCACAGGTTGATGACATGCCGAAGTTTTCTTTATCGCTAGCGTGCCAACCAGCCGGTAGGAGGTGAGCTGCGTCAGGCGGTTTCGAGCGTAATGGGTTGGCAGGAGAGGAGATCACTATCTACGCTCGTAAGACGAGTCATTGATTCAAGGAGGAGTCCGATGAAAATGTATGTACGCTTCGGCGCTATGATCGTGGCGGCCACGGTGATCATGCTGGGGTTGATGTATCTAAATACTTACCAGCTAGACCACGTGACGTTCAGTGAGACACGTACCTACATGGCCATCGTAATGGGCGCCACGATGGCGGTTGTCATGTTGGGTTTTATGCTCGACATGTACACCCGAAAGGGCGTGAACATGGCTATTTTGGTGGGCAGCGTGGTGGTTTTTGCGGGCGCTTTGTGGCTGGTGCGCAGCCAGCAGACCGTGGATGATGTTGCCTACATGAAGGCGATGATACCGCACCACTCCATTGCCATTATGACCAGTGAGCGTGCCCAAATAGAGGATCCACGCGTGCGTGAACTCGCCGATGCGATTATCGAAACGCAACGCGAAGAGATCGCCGAAATGAAGGCCCTAATCGCGGATCTCGAGAGCACTGATTAGCGTCACTAAAAACCGTTAGGGCCCGCTGGAGGGCGACACGGAGAGTTAGAACGTATTCGTTCGCTTCCCCGTGGTGCTATCGAAGGGGTGTAATGCCTCGCGAGGAATATAAAACCGTAAGGTTTCACCTTCAGCTACAGGCGGCTGCCCCGAAACGCGAATCACCGTAGGCTGTTCGCTATTGGCAAGCGTCACGTACAGGTGACTTTCCGCACCGGCAGCCTCAAACAGAGCAAGGGTCGAGTCGACAGCTAGGTGCGGCACTGCCGGTGGCGTCAGGTGCATATCATCTGGGCGAATACCGACGATATCGGTGCCTGCAGGCAGGTTATCCAGCAGGCCGTTGGCGTCTTGCGCCTTTAGGTAATCCACTGACAGCATGTTCATGGCGGGCGAGCCGATAAACCCGGCGACGAACAGGGTGGCGGGGCGCGCGTAGATCTCCATCGGCGTGCCTACTTGCTCTATCTGCCCGGCATTTAGCACTACTAGGCGGTCGCCAAGTGTCATGGCCTCCAATTGGTCATGTGTCACGTACAGGCTGGTAGTTCTCAGGCGCCGCTGCAGCTGTTTGATCTCGACACGCATCTGTACGCGCAGCTTGGCATCCAGATTGGAAAGTGGCTCGTCGAACAGAAACGCCGCCGGCTCGCGCACCAGCGCACGGCCCATGGCGACACGCTGGCGCTGACCGCCGGAAAGCTTGCGCGGTTTGCGCTCTAGAAACTCCTCAATCTCGAGCATTTTGGCGGCAATTCGCACACGCTGTTCGATCTCATCTTTGTTAAAGCCGCGGTTTTTCAGCCCATAAGCGAGATTGTTGTACACCGACATGTGCGGGTAGAGCGCATAGTTCTGAAACACCATGGCGATATCGCGCTCGGCGGGCTCAAGCTTATTGACGACGCGTTCGCCGATTTTTAGCGTGCCTTCGGTAATCGTTTCAAGCCCTGCCACCATGCGTAGCAGGGTGGATTTGCCGCAGCCGGAAGGTCCCACCAGCACCACAAATTCCCCATCTTCAATATGAAGGTCGATGCCTTTTACCGCATTGACGTTGCCGGTATAGGTTTTTTTCAGCCCTTCCAAGGTAATGCTGGCCATCTTATTTCTCCGTCTCGGTCAGGCCTTTCACAAACAGGCGTTGCATAAACAGAATCACTAACACCGGCGGTAGTGCTGCCATGACGACTGCCGCCATCACCAGTTGCCACTGTGGATTCTCTTCCGAGGTCATGCGCTGAATGCCCATCACAATGGTGGTGTAGTTGGGGTCGGTAGTGATAATTAACGGCCAGAGGTACTGATTCCAGCCGTAAATAAACATGATGACGAACAGTGCGGCGATATTGGTAATGGAGAGCGGCAGCAAAATGTCCTTAAAGAATTTTAACGGCCCGGCGCCATCCACTCGCGCTGCTTCCAGCATCTCTTCAGGAATGGTCATAAAGAACTGGCGAAATAAAAATGTTGCCGTGGCTGAGGCAATTAAGGGAATCGACAGACCGGCAAAGCTATTGAGCATGTTTAGGTCTGCGACCACCTGGAAGGTAGGAATGATGCGTACCTCTACCGGCAGCATCAATGTGACGAAAATCAGCCAGAAAAAGAACATCCGAAAGCGAAAGCGGAAGTAGACGATCGCAAACGCTGACAGCAGCGAAATAGAGAGCTTTCCTACGGTAATGGCCATGGCCATCACAAAGCTGTTCCAGAGCATCAGGGCGGCTGACGGTGAATTCGCCGTCGATATGCCGGACTGCCACATCTGGGTATAGTTTTCGATCCCATGATGGCCGGGTAACAGCGGTAGCGTACCGCGCACTAACTCACCCGGTGCCTGTGTTGACGCCACCAGGGCGATATAAACCGGAAAGATCACCAGCGCGACGCCAATAATCAACACGGTGTGGGCGAAGAAATTGGCCCAGGGACGGTTTTCAACCATGGCAATACTCCAGCGAGGCCGATTTAATAATTGACGCGCCGCTCGATAAAGCGGAATTGAACGATGGTGAGCATGACCACGATCACCATGAGGATCACCGATTGGGCGGCCGATGAGCCCAGGTTGAGCCCCACGAAGCCGTCGGCATAGACCTTATAAACCAGTATGTTGGTCGACTGGGCCGGGCCGCCTTGTGTGGTGGCATGGATGATGCCAAAGGTATCGAACATGGCGTACACCACGTTCACCACCAGCAAGAAGAACGTGGTCGGCGTGAGCAGTGGGAAAATAATCGTCCAGAAGCGCTTCGTCGGGCTGGCGCCGTCAATGGAGGCGGCTTCAATCAGTGATTGGGGAATGGACTGCAAACCCGCCAAAAAAAACAGAAAGTTATAGGAGATCTGCTTCCAGGCGGCGGCAAAAATAACCAGCAGCATGGCGTCACTGCCCGAGTTACGGTGGTTCCACTGGTAACCCACCATTTCCAGCATATAAGGCACGATGCCAATGGAGGGGTTGAAGATGAACCACCACAACACACCGGCAAGCGCGGGGGCAATGGCGTAGGGCCACACCAGTAGTGTGGTGTAGGCACTGCGTGAGTGAATCATCCGGTTGACGGTGCTGGCCAACAGAAGGGCCACCGTCATCGACAACATCGTGGTGCCCAGTGCAAACACCACCGTGACTGACAGTGAGTTGAGATAGCTGCCATCGCGAAATAAGCGAGCAAAGTTCTCTAGGCCGACAAACGTCGTTTTAAGCCCAAAGGCGTCTTCGCGCAGTAGTGACTGGTAGAGTGCCTGGCCCGCAGGCCAGATAAAGAAAATCAGCGTTACTATTACCTGGGGCGCTAGCAGCGCGAAAGGCAGCCAGCGACCTGGAAAGGTCATGCGTTTGGTTTGCATGGGTAGCTCGGTAGCATCGTCATTAATACGTGACGTAATAAACGACTTCGCCGCCTGCCTATAAGAGCAAGCGGCGAAGTGAGTGCTTATTTACTGATTGGCAGATTCAAAGTCACGCAGCAGTGCATTGCCGCGTTCCACCGCGTCATCGGCGGCCTCTTGGCCTGATTTGCCCCCGGTCATCACGGCTTCCATCTCTTCAGAGATCATGTCGCGAATCTGGACGAAGTTGCCAAAGCGCAGGCCTTTGGAGTTCTCGGTCGGCTCATTGAGCGTCATCTGTTTCAGCGAAATATCCGCACCGGGATTCTCGTCGTAGTAGCCCTGTTCTTTGCTCAGATCCCAAGCGGCTTGGGTGATGGGCAAGTAGCCGGTTTGTTGGTGCCACTGTGCCTGCACTTCGGGCTGGGAGAGGTACTCAAAGAACGCTGCCACGGCTTCGTACTCTTCGTCGCTATGGCCCTGCAGTGCCCACAGGGTGGCGCCACCGATGATCGGGTTCTGCGGTGCGCCTTCTACGTCATCGTAGTAGGGCTGCATGCCAAAGCCGACGTCAAATTCTGAATTGGCGGCGACATCCGCACGTGAAGCAGAAGAGCCGAAGAAAATCGCGCAGTCCTGGGAGTAGAACATCGGTTCAGCGTCGGGGCCGGAGCCGGGGCCACCCCATTTAAAGACGCCTTCTTCCTGCCAGTCGTGGAGATTGTCCCAGTGGCGAGCGACCAGCTCATTGTTGAAATTCAGCTCGGTTTCCATACCGCCAAAGCCATTCTCCAGCGTACCCAGCGGCACGTTATGCCAAGCGGAGAAGTTTTCCAGCATTACCCAGCTAGGCCAGGAGGTGGTAAAGCCACAGCTGGCCGCACCCGAGTCGACGATTTGGCGTGAAAAATCGGCTACTTCTGCCCATGTTTGTGGGGGCTGCTCGGGGTCCAGGCCCGCTTCTTCAAACATGTCCTGGTTGTAGTACATGATTGGCGTAGAAGAGTTGAACGGGAAAGACAGCATATTGCCGTTGGTGTCGGTGTAATAACCCACGACGGCGGGCAGGAAAGCTTCATTATCAAAAGCGCGACCATGCGCTTCCATCAACTCATACACCGGGTAGATGGCGCCTTTGGCGTTCATCATGGTGCCGGTGCCGACTTCAAACACCTGCAGGATATGCGGCTGCTCATTGGCACGGAAGGCGGCAATGGCGCCCGTCATCGTCTCGGTATAAGTGCCGCGGTAGCTAGGGGTAACGTGGTAGTCATCCTGTGACGCGTTAAACTCTTCGGTCATTTCTTCAAGAATTTCGCCCAATTCCCCGCCCATGGCGTGCCACCAACTAACGTCAGTGGCGGCCTGGGCAGATAGGCTTAGGCTGGCAGTTGCCACCCCAACGGCAAGGGCATGCAGTGATAAGCGAGACATAACGGCTCCTTGTGGGCCTGAACGTCATCAGGCGTTTCGTGCGTTGTTAAGTATTTTTGGATGTACTGAACAGTAGAAAGGCGCGATGACGTTTTAATGAACGCAAAGTGAATAGCTGATGACAGCCGTTGGAACGGGCGGGAGTAGGCGAAGTGGTTGAGGGGTGATAGGGTTAGCGGCAATCGATTTATACACGCTATGTTGAAAGCTATCCTGGAAAGAGAACGTTATGTCCCACGCCATTGAACTGCTAGAAAAACTGGTTGGTTTCGATACTACCTCCAGCGAATCCAATTTGGCGTTGATTGAGTTCGTGGAAGGCTATTTGACTGCGCACGGCGTTAGCGCCGAGCGGGTAATGAGCCCGTGCCACACCAAGGCCAATTTGATAGCAAGAATCGGCCCGGATGCGCCGGGTGGGGTGATGCTCTCGGGGCATACCGATGTGGTGCCGGTAGCCGGGCAGCCGTGGTCCAGCGATCCCTTCACACTGCGCGATGGCAACGATGGGCGGCTCTATGGGCGCGGCACCTGCGACATGAAAGGGTTTATTGCCAGTGTGCTCGCCATGGTGCCTACCTGGGCGAAGGCGCCTTTACAGCAGCCTATCTACCTTGGCTTTTCATACGATGAAGAGATCGGCTGCGTCGGCGCGCCCAGCCTCATTAAGCGCTTTTACGAGCACTACTCGACGACTGCCCATGTGATCGTGGGCGAGCCCACCAGCATGCAGCCCGTGGTGGCCCAAAAAGGGGCCACCAATCTGCGTACGACCGTGATCGGCCAGGAAGCTCATAGCAGCCAAGTCAATCAAGGCACTTCAGCTATTCACGTAGCGGCAAGGCTAGTTACCTTTATCGAAGACGCCATGGCGGCATTGGTCGGAGAGGGGCGCGTCGATGAAGCCTTTAACGTGCCGCATACCAGCCTGCACGTGGGTAAAATCAAAGGCGGTACGGCGATCAACATCATGGCGCGGGAGTGTCAGTTCGAGTGGGAAATTCGTCACCTGCCCACGGATACTTTCGATGAAATATACGCGCGCTTTGAGGCCTATTGCGCTCAGCTAAGCGCTGAGCTGCAGGCCAAAGGCAAGCACGTTGAAATCATCACCGAGCCGCTAAATGTGACAGTGCCAGGCTTGGCTGATCGCGAGAACGACCAGGTGCTTCGCTTGGCCAAAGACCATTTGCCAGCAGGATGCTGCGACCATGCAGTGGCGTATGCCACAGAAGCGGGGCAGTTCCAGGGGCAGGGCTTGCAAACCATCATTCTTGGCCCTGGTAGCATCGCCCAGGCGCATCAGCCCGATGAATATATCGATATTGAGCAGCTTGAAGCGTGCGAGGATTTTCTGAACAAAATGGGCAAAGCGCTGGAAACGCCTTTTTAAAACTGCGTTTGTTTGGGCCAAATAAAAATCCCACCCGGTTAAAGGGGTGGGATTTCTGGCATTACCATTTCAGTGCTGAGGATGTTGTTCAAACAGCTCGGCTTTGGCATGGCGCATCACATCTTCGCACGCCTGTTGTTGCGCTAACTGCGTCAACAGGCGCTGAGTCACTTCGAAGCCCTTGCCTAAGCAAGTATCCACTTCCTGTGGGCTAACCGCTGGCGTCACGCGGTAATCAATTTTTACCGTGCGCCCGCCGCCTTCTAACCGGTCAGCAACGCCTCTGAGCCGCCACGCGATTTTCTCTTTCCAAGTTGCTGATTCTTCCGCGCCTTCGTTTACGCTAAACGTGCACTGCCATTCCGGTTTAAAGACCTTCATAGGAGAACCTCCAAAATATTTGGAAAGAATGAACAATCGTGATTCGTACTCCATCGTCTGAATGTGTTGCCCCACTACTATATACCTAACGGGTCATGAATATCGAAACAAAAGTGATACACGCCGAGCGACGCGCATAGGACGTTTCGGTTAGGCTATAGAAGATGTCAATAACGAGCTTTTTTATGACCCCCACGAATGAGCTAAGTTGCCCCTGTGGTAGCCCGTTAACGCTGGATGAGTGCTGCGGCCGTTATCATCAAGGCGCCGCTGCGCCTGATCCTGAAGCGCTTATGCGCTCTCGCTATTCTGCCTTTGCATTAGGCCTTAATACTTATTTACTAGCCACTTGGCACCCCTCCACACGACCAGAAGTGCTGGAGCCTGACCCCGATACAGCCTGGAAATCGCTGGTTATCGTGCATGCCGAGCCAGCTCTCGCCCATCGCGGCCAAGTGCACTTTCGCGCCTTTTTTTGTAGCTATGAAGGGGAGCGACGGCGTAAACGCTGGCACGTGCTGGAAGAAGTATCGCGTTTCGTTAAAGAGGACGAGCGCTGGTGGTACGTGGATGGCGCGCCCACACTTAACCGCTTGAAGCCACGCCGAAACGACCCTTGCTTATGTGGCAGTGGGCGCAAATTAAAGGTATGTTGCGGTGAATAACCTGGTCGTGCAGCCTCTTCAAACTGACAAGCAGTGGTACCTCTACTTGCTGGAGTGTCAGCGGGGTACCTATACCGGGATTACCAACGATTTGGCAAAACGCTATCAAGCGCACTGCCTGGGTAAGGGAGCACGCTATACGCGTGCCAACCCGCCCGTTGCCTTGCTGGGCGCCGAGCCGTTTGAAGACCGCGCTGCCGCGAGCCGGGCTGAATATCAACTAAAGCAGCAAACCGCGAGCGACAAACGCCGTTGGGCCAAACGGTGGCCCGTGCGCTTGGAAATACCCGGTTAACGATCTCTAGAAGCCAACCGATTAACTGCTACCGCTTGGCGTAGCACCAAGGAGCCGACATGCTGACGTTTTACTCAGAGGATAGCCGCTTACGTCAAGCGCGCACGGAGTTACACGACGGCGCCTTGGTCACTCCCTTTGAGTGCCCCGAGCGCCTTGATCTAGTGCTCAATCAGCTTCGTCAGGCCAAGCTTGGTGATATTCGTACGCCCCTTGCCTATGGGGTAGCGCCGGTGCTGGCGATTCACGACGAACAGTACGTGACTTTTTTAGCCAACTGTTGGGAAGCATGGGGCGCCGCCGGGCATCAGGGCGAGGCCATCCCCAATATCTGGCCAGCCCGAACGATGCGCGGTGACCGTATTCCGCGTTCGATTAGCGGCCAGCTAGGCTATTACGCGCTGGCAGCGGAAACATCGATATCAGAAGGAACCTTTGAAGCCGCCATGGCAAGCAAAGATGTAGCGCTTGGCGCGGTCGAGCATACCCTGCAAACCGGCAACCCCAGTTTTGGGCTATGCCGCCCCCCAGGCCATCACGCAGCTCATGATCAGTTCGGCGGATACTGCTTCTTCAATAATGCCGCGGTGGCTGCCCAGCGCGCATTGGATGCAGGCAAGCGCCGGGTCGCTATTCTTGATGTCGATTTTCATCATGGTAACGGCACTCAGCAGATCTTTTATGGGCGCGACGATGTCCTGTTCATTTCGTTACACGGTGACCCCGAGGTAACCTTTCCTTACTATTTGGGCTACGCTGATGAGTGTGGAGAAGGCAAAGGGCAGGGCTTTAACGTCAATTACCCATTACCGCCCGGCACCAGTGTGGCGACTTGGCTGGCCACGCTAGATCAAGCGTTAGCCCAAATAAAGGCAGCCGAATGCGAGTGTTTAATCGTCTCGCTTGGGGTCGACATTTTTGAGGGCGATCCGATAAGCGCCTTCACCTTTACCAGCGCCGACTTCATCGTTTTAGGTGAGCGCTTGGCGCAAGCAGGCTTGCCCTGCGTGTTTCTCATGGAAGGGGGCTATGCGGTAGAGGCAATCGGTGTCAATGTAGTCAACGTGTTACAAGGTTTTAAGCAGGTTTTTGAAAAAGACGCAGCAGCGTCTCAATCAACGGACAAAGGTTAACCAGTGACAGCGGCCCGTAAATCGGGCAGGCTAATGCCCTTTCAACGGGGCAGGGAGCTCGCGCGTGGCAGTGTATGGTGGAATTCAGGCACATGAATTGGAACGTTGGCTTAATGCGTTAACCAACGCCGCCTATGACCGACGCTGCCCGCTGGTAAAAGTACACGGTGGCAATGCCCGTGCGCGAACCGCGCGCCAAGACCTGCTGCATCTCGCTAACGACTTTCGCTGTGGCACCTTTAGCCGCGAAGAGAGCGCCACCGCCCTTGGCCGCTGGTGTGAATGCTACCTTTCCGAAGCGGAGTGGTACGTACTGGTGGGCACTCGCCAAGCACCGGCACAGCCGCTAAGCGAAGAAGAGCGTAGCCTCACCGTACTCAAGCAGCACCGCGTGGGGTAAGTCTCGCCATCCGTAAGCCCTATTAATTAGAAATGAAAAAAGCTCCCGACCAGGGAGCTTTTTTATGGCTGGGACAGTTGTCATGGGGTATTGGTACGCATTGCTATAGTTTGCTTTTATTAGCATTTAGATCGGCTTATGCCACTATTCGTATCTTCACTGAGCGTGCTGTCTTATGAACACGACGAACAGTTTCCCCCAGCCAACATTGCTTGAGCGTTCCTTTCCCCGCACCACAAGAACGCTCCTTGAGACCTATGCAACGCCTGCCTATCAAGGCTATCAATTGGAGGCGTGGGTTTTTGATGATGAAGCCGAGCGCCAGGCAACGGAGACGGCCTTCAACGACGCCGGGATTAATGCGCGTCTACGTAGTGCCTATAAACCCTTGGTGCACTTCTTTTTGGAAACATTTTCATGGGCGTCAGTGCAATCGGTGGTGATTGAGTATCCCGTGCTGGCGCAAGCGCCGCGGCGCTTTTTGCTGGAAGCCTATCCGCTGGCAGCCCTGCTACCGCAAGGAGTGTCGCTTCGTTGGGAAGGGGTTGAAACGACGCCTGCCTCAACGGCTCCCGTTCACTATCGCGTGCAAGTGGAGCGAAGGTTTGAAGGGTGGGAGACGCATGTGGTGACAGCGCCCAACCGCCATCATCAGGATCATGTGGGTGAAGCGCAGTACTCGCCCTGTGGTTGGCTGCGGTTGACGTCGCCTCAAGGCGACGTCAGTGAGTCACGCCTGGAGACCGATTATGAGGCGCTGTTCCAAGCGGCGATGGCGACGTTAGCTTCCACCCAATGGCAGCCCGCGCCGCCTTACTTTGAAGAGCTCAATTTCACCGTACATTGGCCGAGCAGAGACCGCCGATTGGCATGGGACGACGAACATATCAGTCTCAGCGAGGCGTTGCATGAAGAGCTCTACTTTTCCACATTGGAATATTTTCAACGCCGTGCAGGCCTTGCGCTGGGTGATCGTTCTATTCAGCCGGGGCAGATCGTGCCGGAAGTATCCACTCAGGGGGAAGCCGCCTATCTGCAGATAAGCCTGCGCCCCTTGGCGGTTTTTTCTGCCGAGCGTGATGACGTCGCGCTAGAGAACGCTCAGCAAGCCATTGGCACTGCCCAGATCAAGCCGGTCATGGCCGCCCTTGGCGGTCAGGCGCTCTATGCCACCACTCGGGCAGGCCGCGCAGTGGAGGCGCGCTATCTTCTCGGCAGTGACCGTGCCGTGATGATCAGTGCCGGCCAGCACGCCAACGAAACCTCCGGAGTGGTAGGGGCGTTACGTGCGGCCCAACAACTTTGCGGAGCGCCTGGGGCCCACTTTGTCATCTCGCCGCTAGAAAACCCTGACGGTTACGCACTGCAGCACCGTCTTATCGCCACTCAGCCGCGGCATATGCACCACGCCGCGCGCTACACCGCCTTTGGCAATGACTTGCAAAGCCAGCCGCTCGGTCGCCCTTTCGAGCATGCGATCCGCGAACAAGCGATCGAAACCAGCGGTGCCGAGTTGCATATCAACCTGCACGGCTACCCCGCCCATGAATGGACGCGCCCATTGAATGGCTATGTGCCGCGTGGTTTTGAAATGTGGACGATTCCCAAAGGGTTCTTCCTGATACTGCGCCATCAACCGGGCTGGGAAGCGGCGGCGAAGCAACTGGTCGACACCGTGACGCAGCAGCTTGCCCAGGTGCCAGGCTTAGTCGCGTTCAATGCCATACAAATCGACTTGTTCGAAACCCATGCGGGCGCGCTGACCTTCCCTGTCGTCAATGGCTTTCCTTATTTGCTGTCAGAGGATCCCGACCAGCTGACACCCCTGATGTTGATAACCGAATACCCTGACGAGACAGTGACCGGCGATGCTTTCGTGCAGGCGCATACCGCGCAAATGGCAACGGTGATAGCGGCCTATCACGCCTTTCAAACGCTCTTATTGAATCGCTGATCCTCATGACGACTAAACGATCGCACTGTTATAATGGATAAATGAACAGTGCCTTCGTTACACCAACCGCCTCTCTCGATGATCCCTTCTACTACCTGACGAACTTTCGCTTCGTCCTGGCGTGGGTAGGGGAGCGTCACGCCGATCTGCTGTCAGTCGACGAGCGCGACTTCATTGATCAATTCGAACGCTTGCCACGCGAATCGCAGGCGCTGCTGGTGCGCATGGTGATGCGTAAAGGCGAGCTGTTTCGGCTCAGCAAGCTCCGCTATGCCGAAATCGGTGACAGCGCCAAGGCAATGGCGCCGCTCATCGCGCTGGGGTGGGTGGATAGCGACCCGGTGATCCGTGTTGATGAGCTGTTTAACCAGCTGCGCCTGGCCGAACTGCGCCAAGTCTTGGCGGAAGAGATACGCGCCGCTGGGCTCGGCGCGTCCAGCGCCAAAAGCGTGCTCTTCGAGGCGTTAGCGAGCCAACCGATCGCCCCTAAGCCGCTATGCCAATGGTGGCCTGACCCGCCTGATCCAGTCATGCGTCTCCAGGTGATGGAGACCTGCGACCGTTTGCGGCTGATGTTCTTTGGCAATCTACGCCAGGACTGGGCCGAGTTCGTGCTCACGGCGCTGGGGCTGCAGCGTTTTGAGACGGTACCTTTCACCCTTCAATCGCGCGCCTTCCAAGCGCGCCACGAGGTGGACGCCTACCTGGCCCTGCATCGGCTGCGCGAACGCCTGGATGCCGGCGAGTTACCTAACGAACTCTGCAAGCAAGTCCCTCCGCGTTCTGATAACCGCTGGCTGGATACGCGCCGTGCGCGGTTGCTGCTCCAACTGGGCCGCGACGCTGAGCGGCGCGGTGAACCAGCGCTGGCGCTGGGGCTCTACGCCGAGGCGGGTAGCAGCGAGGCGCGCATTCGCCAGTGGCGGTTGTTGGAGCGGCAGGGAGAGCATCAGACCGCCTTCCGGTTAGCGGCTCAGGCATTGGGAAATCATCCCAATGAAACGGAGCACCAAGCGCTAGCTCGGCTGCTGCCACGGCTGCGCCGACGGCTTAAGCTGCCACCTGAACCGAGCGCCTCCGAACCGCCCCATGAGCGCTGGAATCTACCGCTTCCTGGCCCGCAGGGTGTCGAGCGCGCGGTGGTAGAGGCACTGAGTGAGCGCGAGGCGCCGGTCTGCTATGTGGAAAACAGCCTGCTGACAGGGTTGTTTGGCTTGCTTTGCTGGCCAGCTATTTTCGCCCCCCTGCCGGGTGCCTTCTTCCACCCCTTCCACAATGGTCCCGCGGATTTATACCGCGATGATTTCGTGGCCCGGCGACGAGAGGCGTTTAACGCCTGCCTGGCGCACTTGGAAAACGGCCGCTACGGCCAGGTCATTCGGGCAACCTGGCGGGAGAAGGTTGGCCTGGCGTCTCCCTTTGTGCACTGGGCCATCGTCGATGAGGCGCTGGTGGAGCTGGCGCTAACGTGTATTCCCGCCGAGCACCTGCGGCACTGCTTTGAGCGGCTGCTGGAGGATCTAAAAGCCAATCGGGCTGGCCTGCCGGATCTGATTCAGTTTCTACCCAACGCGCCCGCCGGCGAGCCGCGCTACCGGATGATCGAAGTCAAAGGCCCAGGCGATCGCTTGCAGGATAACCAGCGCCGCTGGCTAACGTTTTTCCACCGCCATGCCATGCCCGTCGCGGTGTGTTACGTACGCTGGGCGGACAACGGCGAGCCTGGCGTATGAGCACCAACTACCGGGTGGCGGTGCGCGCCCTGTGCGATTTCACCGCCCGCGAGGGAGATCTCGATCACCGTTTCACGCCTGCCCCCAGCGCCCAGGAAGGCATGGAAGGACACACTCTCGTCGCCAGTCGACGCGGGGCAGACTATATTGCCGAACTACCTCTCTCTGGTCGTTATGAACAACTGACTGTCACTGGCCGAGCGGATGGTTTTGATCCCGTGAACCATCGCCTGGAGGAGATCAAAACCCATCGCGGCAGCTTGGAGCGCATGGCAGCTAATCAGCGTGCGCTGCACTGGGCGCAAGTGAAAGTCTACGGCGCACTGCTATGCGCTGAGCGAAGCCTTGAGAGTATCACCGTGACGCTGGTGTATCTGGAGATTGCCAGCGGCAAAGAGACCCTGCTCACCCATGATGCCACTGCCGACGAACTCCAGGCGTTTTTCGTTGAGCAGTGCCAACGCTTTCTCGCTTGGGCGCAGCAGGAGGCCGACCACCGCGAGCGCCGTAACGGTGCCCTTTGTAACCTGCGGTTTCCCCACGCCACGTTTCGCCCCGGCCAGCGTGAACTCGCCGAGGATGTTTATAAGGCGGCCAGCACCGGGCGTTGCCTGCTTGCCCAGGCGCCCACCGGGATCGGCAAAACCCTGGCTACGCTGTTTCCCATGCTCTCAGCGATGCCACGTCAGCAGCTCGATCGCATCGCCTTTCTGACCATGAAAACCCCGGGGCGCCGGTTGGCATTAGACGCCCTGGCCACCCTGCGTATGGGTGATAAAGACGAAACTCTGCCGCTGCGTGTGCTGGAATTGGTGGCGCGGGAAAAGGCCTGCGAATATCCCGACCGCGCCTGTCATGGCGAGTCCTGCCCGCTGGCCGCGGGCTTTTACGATCGCTTACCCACCGCGCGCCAAGCGGCCGTCGAGCAGGGGTGGCTCGATCGCCAAGCGCTGCGCGAGGTGGCGCTCGCGCACGATGTATGCCCGTATTACCTCAGCCAAGAGCTGGCGCGCTGGGCGGATGTGATCGTCGGCGACGTCAATCACTGGTTTGATAGTCACGCGCTGCTCCACGGTTTGGCACAGGCCAACGAGTGGCGGGCTGGGGTGCTGGTGGATGAAGCGCATAACTTGGTGGAACGTGCCCGCGGGATGTATAGCGCTGAACTCGATCAGCAGCGCCTCAATCGACTACGCCGTGTCGCGCCCAGTCCCCTCGCGGGCCCGTTAGGACGCTTGGCTCGCCAGTGGCAGGTGGTGATTAAAGCAGCAGGCCTTGAGGCGGCGGGCGATAAAGGGCCGCCGGGCTATGCGCTACTCGAGACGCTTCCCGATAAGCTGGTGGGGGCTGTCCAACAAGTGGGGGCCGCGATCACCGATTACCTCGGTGAGCACCCGGATCAGGCCAGCCTTGAACTGCAAGAGCTACTGTTCGAAGCCTTGGCGTTCTGCCGTTTGGCAGAGCACTTTGGCGAGCACTCGCTGTGTGATCTTACCCGCCATGGGCGCGGCCGGGCGGTGCTAGGGTTACGCAACGTGATACCCGCGGACTTTCTGACCGCGCGGTTCAATGCTGCGCACGCGGTGGTGCTGTTTTCCGCCACCTTGAACCCTGCGCATTACTACCGGGATCTGCTAGGGCTGCCAACGACGACGGCCTGGCGCGAAGTGGCCTCTCCCTTTGCCGCGCGTCAGTTGGAGGTGCGTATTCACCACGATATCTCGACGCGCTTTCGCGACCGCGATGCCTCCATCGCGCCGCTAGTGGCCGCCATGGCGCAGCAGTATCAGCGCAGGCCCGGCCACTATCTGGCTTTCTTCAGCAGCTTTGCCTACCTGGAGGCCGCGATAACGCGTTTTCGTGAGGCGCATCCTGACGTGCCGGTCTTCAGCCAAACCCGTGGCATGCCGGAGGCGCAGCGCGATGCCTTTTTAGCCCGCTTTTCCCCCGGCGGAAGGGGTATCGGTTTCGCCGTGCTGGGTGGCGCCTTCGCCGAAGGGATCGACTTGCCCGGTGACCGCTTGATAGGTGCGTTTATCTCTACGCTGGGCCTGCCTCCCTTCAATGCGTTCAATGAAGCGCTCAAAGCGCGTTTGGGCGCCCGGTTTGGCCAGGGCGATGATTACACCTACCAAATTCCCGGCATGATCAAGGTCGTGCAGGCGGCCGGGCGGGTGATTCGAAGTCCAGAAGATGATGGGGTTGTGGTATTAATGGATGATCGTTTTGCCCAGCCTAAAGTACGCGCACTGCTGCCAAGCTGGTGGCAACTGGGCAATCACTCATCTTATTAAGGACCCTGCACGCTCAATGGCGGATCTACTCTGGTACCAGTATTTACTGATCGGGCTCATCTTTGCCTGGAGCGGTTTTGTCAGAACCAGCCTAGGGTTTGGCGGCGCTGTACTGGCGCTACCTTTCCTACTCCTGGTGGTCAACGAACCGCTGGTGTTCCTGCCGATTATTGCCATCCATCTGCTGATTTTCTCCAGCTGGATTGCCTGGAGCGGGCACCGCCAACTGCAGCAAGCGGAAGTGGCAGGCGCTTCGCCGGAGAGCAATATCGATTGGGGCTATCTGTTCAAGGCCCTAAAAATCATGATCATTCCCAAGCTGATTGGGGTGGTGGGGCTGCTGACACTGCCCGCTAACGTGATGACCAGCATCATCTTTGGCATCGTCTTCATCTATGCCATTGGCTATGTGCTAAACAAGCCGTTCAAGAGCAAGAATAAGTATGTGGATTACGTGCTGCTGGCACTCGGGGGCTATGTCAGTGGGACGTCACTGATTGGTGCACCGCTAATCGTGGCGGTGTTCGCGACGCATGTGGCCAAAGCGCAGTTGCGGGATACCATGTTCGTGCTGTGGTTTATTCTGGTGATCATCAAGATGGTCTCGTTCCTGATTGCAGGTGTAGACCTTCAGCTCATCCACCAGCTGTGGCTGCTGCCCTGTGCGTTCATCGGCCACTTGGCGGGCGAGAAAGCCCACCGCTATATGCTCAAAGCGGACACCGGCCTGTTCTTCCGAGTGCTCGGAGCCGTGCTGATGTTGGTTAGCGTTGTGGGGCTAATTCACCCGCCTGCGTAAGTGCTGATGCTTAAAGTTGGCTGTCTGCCTTAAGCGTCGTCTTGCTCAATATGATCAGCACGACGGCCAGCAGGCCGCACACCACCGCCATGCCGGTAAACACATTACGTAGCGACTCCAGCCAGATGACGGCCGGGGCGACCACCACTGGGGAGGCGAACTGGCCGAAAAAGAAGGTCGAGGTAAAACCGCCAAATACCCGGCCGCGCACGCGCTGAGGCGTGATCCGCATCAGCCACGTGGTGGTATTCGGCATAAAGGCACCCAGGCCAAACCCGGAAATCGCTGCACCCACAATGGCCATGGCGTAACTTTGGGTGAAACCCACCACCAAAAAGCCGGCGGCTGCCAGGAAAAAGCCGAGCACATAAATGGTCATCACCGACAGGAACGGCTTGTAGTAGCCATAGCAAAACGCCACGATGCTGGCCGTCAGCGCTGACATCGAGAGCGCCACCCCAATGGCCATGCCGCTAATCTGGCCCTGTTGAGAAAGCAGAAAGGGCAGTTGGGCAGGGAACATGTAAAACATCGCCATGCTGATCATAGCGATCAGATAGGCAAGGCCGGTGCGCCCGATATCTACCTTGACCGGCGCATCGCTGGCATCATGGCTGTTGTTATCACTGGATTTGGGTTCCTGCAGAATTGCCCAGGCATAAGGCAAGAGCAGCACGCCAGTCAGGTAAAGCAAGAACGGCCCACGCCAACTCCAGTCGGAAAGCAGCCCGCCCAGATTAATAAAAATCACCCCGCCCAACGCCATGCAGCTACTCTGCAGCCCCAGAAAACGGGCGCGTTCGGCGCTATCGAAATAATCCCCCACCAGCGTAGTACTGATGCTTAGAATGCCAGCCACCGCGATGCCCATTAGCGCCCGGGAGCTCAATAGCAGATCCACGCGATCAATGAAAAAGCCCGAAACACCGGCAAAGCCATAAATGAACAGCATCGCCAGCAGTAGTTTCTTGCGCCCAAACCGGTCCGCCAGATACCCCATGAGTGGGCTGAACAGCGTAATCATTAGTGCCGGAATGGTCAGGATCAGTTGGATCAATACCTGCGGCTGATCAGGGAAGTGGCGGCTAATACCCGGCAGGGCAGGCGCAATAATTGCCCCCGACATCACGGTCATGGTGCTGGCGAACAGCAGTACGGCCTTAATATGCGTTAACTGGCGAATGGTCTTGGCCCACTTAGCAAGAGAAAGAAAGGGTTCAAAGCAACCACCAATCTTAGCATAGTTGTTAGCAGGCTATTTTATTTTTGAGTGGCGCTGTTAATAGCAAGTAGCTGCGAGTGCTACCTATTTGTTGGCTAATTTATAGGCAACAAAAAACGGCCACTTGCTATATTAGCTAAGTGGCCGTTTTTGATGGAATTTTTGGTCGGAATAGCAGGATTCGAACCTACGACCTCTGCCTCCCGAAGGCAGCGCTCTACCAAGCTGAGCTATATTCCGAAAGTTGCTGAGAAGCACTTGCCTGCGCTCAACAACGGAGGTGGATCATACTGAGCCAGACGTGTTTTTTCAAGTCTTCGGCTGTGTGATCTAGTAATTTTTATGCTTGGCGATCAACCGCTAAGCGGGCCAGCTGGGCCATGCTGTCGCGGTAGGCGCTGGGCGGTAGGGCGTCCAATTGCTGCAGGGCTTTATCGGCCATCTCTTCGGCGCGCTGGCGGGTGTAGTCGAGTGCACCGGTGGCGTGAATAATTTCCAGCACGGCGTCGAGCTGCTCAAGCCCGCCATCGCGAATCACCTGACGGATCAGCTTGGCTTGTTCCGGCGTGCCTTGCTCCATGGCGTGGATCAGCGGCAGCGTTGGTTTGCCTTCGGCGAGGTCGTCGCCCACGTTCTTGCCCATGGCTTCGGCGTCGCCCTGGTAATCCAGCAGGTCGTCGATGAGTTGGAAGGCGAGGCCCAGGTAGCGGCCATAATATTGCAGCGCCTGCTCTTGCGCCGGCGTTGCTTCTGCCAGCACCGCACCGCTGTGGGAAGCCGCTTCAAACAGCATGGCGGTTTTGCCCAAGATGGTCTCGAAGTAATCTTCTTCAGAAATGCTGGGGTTGCCGATGTTGGTCAACTGCAGCACTTCGCCTTCGGCGATGATGCAGGTGGCGCCGGAAAGAATCGCCATAATACGCATCGAACCCACATCGACCATCATTTGAAACGAGCGGGCGTAGAGGAAGTCACCCACCAGTACGGAAGGCGCATTACCCCAAGCGTCGTTGGCGGTTTTCTTGCCACGGCGCATGTGTGATTCATCCACCACGTCATCATGCAGTAGCGTGGAGGTGTGCATAAACTCAATCAATGTCGCCAGCGGTATATGCTTGTCGCCGGTGTAGTTGAGCGAGCGGGCGGCGAGTAGCGCCAATAAAGGGCGCAGCCGTTTGCCGCCGCTTTCGGTAATGTACTGACCGATGGTTTCGACCAGCGGTACTTTGGAGTTGAGTTGCTCGACAATCGTCCGGTTGACGGCGGCGAAGTCATCGGCCACCACGGCGTGCAGCGGTGAAGGCGTTGGGCTGACGGGCTGGGCTGAAGAGACGTTGGCGGTCATGGAATCCGTTCATCGCGGCAGAGGGAGGCGGGAAGGGCCGCCCGTATTTGCGGTGTAGTTATGGCCAGAGTTATGACCATCGTTATGGTCATCTAGTGAGGCCATGCTATGGGGCTGCCTGTTGGGCGTCAAGATACTCGCGCCGGTTAGGCGTCAACGTCAACGCCTGGGGTAATTGACAATGGGCTGTGGTCTTGTGGTATGCATAGATAGTCGTTATAATCCGCGACCCACTCATCATGCTCCCTGTCAGATGGCTCCAAAAGGGGCGCCACTCGCAGCAGGTCGATAAGAGCGAAAAGCGATGAGCGCTGCCGAAAGCGGCATTAACGACAAGTCCGGAGAGCGACATGTACGCAGTTATTAAAAGCGGTGGCAAACAGTACCGCGTTCAAGAAGGTCAAACGCTCAAGCTTGAGAAAATCGAAGTCGCCACCGGCGAAACGATCGAGTTTGACGAAGTGCTGATGGTTGCAGACGGCGATGACTTCAACATCGGTGCGCCGATGATCAGTGGTGCTAAAGTCTCTGCCGAGGTGGTTTCCCACGGCCGTGGCGATAAAGTGACCATCATCAAGTTCCGTCGTCGTAAGCACCACATGAAGCGTCAGGGCCACCGCCAGTGGTTCACTGAAGTCAAAATTACCGGAATTTCTGCGTAAGCGGTCAATTCCCTTAGGAGGATTTTGCAATGGCACATAAAAAGGCAGCTGGCTCCACGCGTAACGGTCGCGATTCCGAGTCCAAACGCTTAGGTGTAAAACTCTTCGGTGGCCAAGCGGCGACTGCGGGTAACATCATCGTGCGTCAGCGCGGCACGCGTTTCCACGCGGGCACAGGCGTAGGCCTAGGCCGTGACCACACGCTGTTCGCACTGAGCGACGGTTTTGTGAAGTTTGAGACCAAAGGTCCCAAAAACCGCAAGTTTGTTAGCATTGTTTCTGCCTAAACGGCGAATGCTATGCTCGTGACTGTGCAAGTTTAGTGACGAGAAAAAGGCCCCGCTATGGCGGGGCTTTTTTGTCGGTTAAATCTCTTTTCCAATACGCTTCACCACGATGTTTTTACCACCTTATCTTTATCAGTATGCTGGTGGGAATAAAGGGTTGGGCAACGAGTTGGAAAAAAAGTAGTGCATATTAGGGCGGCGGAAGCGGCCGGGAGAATCCAATGCAGTTCGTCGATGAAGCCTCGATTATTATTGAGGCAGGCAAAGGCGGCAATGGCTGTCTGAGCTTTCGCCGCGAAAAATATGTGCCCAGGGGCGGCCCCGATGGGGGCGATGGCGGCCATGGCGGCAGCGTTTATCTGATTGGTGACGATGCGCTCAACACCCTGATCGATTTTAAATTCCAGCGCTTCTATAAGGCCCAAAACGGTCAGGGCGGCATGGGCCGTCAGATGAGCGGCAAGGCCGGTGAAGACCTGCACGTAAAAGTGCCGGTGGGCACCACGGTCATTGATGAAGATACCCTGGAAGTCATCGCCGATGTGACCGACATTGGCCAAGTGGTGTTGGTAGGCGAAGGGGGCCGACGTGGGCTGGGTAATATTCACTTCAAATCTTCGACCAACCGCGCACCGCGGCGCACCACGCCGGGCACCGAAGGCGATCGCCGTAACCTGCGCCTGGAAATGAAAGTCATGGCCGATGTGGGGCTGCTGGGAATGCCCAACGCGGGCAAATCCACGCTGATTCGCTCGGTGTCTGCGGCCAAACCTAAAGTCGCCAACTACCCGTTTACCACTCTGGTACCCAACTTGGGCGTGGTGAAGCTGGGTATGCACGAGCACTTCGTAATGGCCGACGTACCCGGCTTGATTGAAGGGGCCTCAGAAGGCGCTGGTTTAGGGCTACGTTTTTTGAAGCACCTGACGCGCACGCGGCTGCTGTTTCATGTGGTCGATGTGGCGCCGTTTGATGAGTCTGACCCGGTCGAGGCCGCCAAGGCGATAGTCCACGAGCTGGGGCAGTTCTCCCCCGCGCTATCTGAGCGCCCCCGTTGGCTGGTGTTGAACAAGTTCGACCTGCTGCCAGAAGATGAGCGCGAAGAGCGCGCCCAGGCGATTATCCAGGCACTGAATTGGGAAGGCCCGGTATTCCGCATTTCCGCGATCAGTAGCGATGGCACCGATAAGCTGGTGCAGGCGGCCTACCGCTGGCTGACCGAGCAGCGCCGTTTAGAGAACGAAGATGAAGAGGCGCTGGCGCGCGAGCAGGAAATGCGTCGCCGTATGGAAGAGGAGTCGGTCGCGCGCACCGAGGCGCGCCTGGGTCGTCGTCGCAAGCGTGACGATGAAGATGATGACGATTTCGACGATGATGATTATGAAGTTGAAGTCGAATACGCCCCTTAGTGGTATGTAGCGGGTGTCTTCAGTAGTAAGCTTAAGTTGATAAGCAAAAAAGGGGCTGCGTTCGCGCGGCCCCTTTTGTAAGTGTCGGATTGAGGCGGGGTGGCATGGAAAGTAACGAGCAAATCCTAGGACGCGGCGCGTTGAGCCGTGCGCGGCGGGTAGTGGTGAAGATCGGCAGTGCGCTACTCACCAACGATGGGCGCGGGCTGGATGAAACCGCCATTGGCGGCTGGGTCGATCAAATCGCCGCCTTGCACCAGCGGGGCGTCGAAGTGGTGCTGGTCTCATCAGGCGCCGTGGCGGCAGGTATGGTGCGCCTGGGTTGGCAGGTGCGCCCCAGCGCCGTGCATGAACTGCAGGCCGCCGCCGCGGTAGGCCAGAATGGCCTGACTCAGTGCTATGAACAGCACTTTGCCCGTCATCGCATGCTCACCGCGCAGATTTTGCTTACCCACGATGACCTTTCCAACCGCAAGCGCTACCTGAATGCGCTCTCGGCGCTGCGTACGCTGGTGGAGATGCGCGTGGTGCCGGTGATCAATGAAAACGACACCGTGGTCACCGATGAGATTCGCTTTGGCGATAACGACACCCTCGGCGCGCTGGTCGCCAATCTGTTGGAAGCGGACGCGCTGCTGCTGCTGACCGACCAGGAAGGCCTGTTTGATGCCGACCCTCGCCATCACCCTAACGCCCAGATGATTGCCGAAGGGCGCGCCGACGACCCGCGCTTAGCCGCTGTAGCGGGCAGCGGTGGGGCGCTGGGACGGGGGGGGATGAGTACCAAAGTGCGGGCAGCGCAGCTGGCGGCGCGCTCCGGAGCGGTGACGGTGATTGCCAGTGGCCGCCAGCCTGACGTTATCAATCGGATTATGGCCGGCGAGGCGCTGGGCACGCTGCTACGACCTGACCAGGTGCCCATGGCGGCGCGCAAGCGTTGGCTGGCGGGGCAGCTGCAGGTGCGCGGAACGCTGGTGCTGGATGCCGGAGCAGTGAAAGTACTGCGCGATAAAGGCTCCAGTCTATTAGCGGTGGGGGTACGCGGCGTGCAGGGCAGTTTCAAGCGTGGTGATATGGTGGTTTGCGTAGATGAGCAGGGCGCCTCAGTGGCGAAGGGGCTGGTGAACTACGGCGCCGATGAAGCGCGCCAGTTGGCGGGCCAGCCCAGCCACCAGATTGAAGCGATTCTTGGCTACGTGGAAGCCCATGAGCTGATTCACCGCGATAACCTCGTGGTGGTGTAAAGGATCGTCGCTAGCCCACTGTTGGTGGCAGAGGTATCTGGCGTGGCCAGTTATCGGGTACCAAAAACAGCCGCTCATAGCGCTGCTGCGATGGGTAATGCAGCATGACCTGCTGGGGCGCGCGCCAGGCGTGTAGCTGTTCGATAACGCCGGGCAGTACCTCGTCGATAGGGCGAAAGGCACGCGTTGGGGGCGGTGCCAGCCAGTGCGGTTTTTCCAGCCAGACCATCTCTGGCATGACGGAAAAGCGGGCCGCCATCTCAGGCCAATCGCGACAGTAGCACCACGTCCCCCGGCGATGATCGGCGGTGGCGCCTTCGGGCGCAGGCATTGCCGCATGCCACGGGTAGTAAAGCACGCCCGGTATCGCCAAGCGCTGAGTGAGCTGCCCGCCTAATCGGCCATCCGCCACCCCAATATCCCGTGGTGCAAGCCAGTGAGCGAGGGTTTGCTGCGCGAGGGCCGTGGTAGAGAGCGGCAGTTGATGGCGGCGCAAGTGGGCGCACTTCAGCGCAAGGCTGTCTAGCCCGCCGGGGCCAATCCAGCGCGCTGGGCTCGTTGGCGCGCCTGGCCCTTCCGGTAGCCCGAGGTAGAACTTAATGGCGACTTCCAAGTGCACTGGCGCTGGGTTAGCGCGGGTGCGGTAGAGCATGTCCAGCTCGCCGAGCGTGTTGCGTTTTCGGTTGATGCGCACGTTACGAGCCAGCAGCCGCGTATTGGGTGCATGGTCTAACAGCGTGTGCCAAAGGCGTTCATGGTAATGGCCCATGCGCATGCCACGGTTGCCCTTCAAGGCGGCTAATGGCGATCGGCCAAGCTGGTGCAGCCAGGGCAGCAGCCTATTCTCCAGCCCCAGCTCTTTCAGCGTAGGCCGCCCACCGCAGGGGATCGGTGGCGGTAGCTCCACAAGATCCGGTGTGGCGGCCAGCCAAGCTAAATCCCGCAGTACGGGATCATCCAGGCCTAAACGTAGGCTTTCGTCGTCACCGCCGTCATTCAGCACGAATTTCTCCTCAACACGTTGATTAAGTCGGCGCTCTGGTTTGGCCGCCAACTGCTACGCTGTCAACACGTTATAACGTTAATCTCTTAAAGTCCTACCCTGACCATGGAAAAGGAGCGCACTGCATGGGTAACGCTAAGACGAACAAGGCGACGTCAGACAAACAAAAGGCCAGCACAACGCCCCGCCAGGTGCCCCAACGGCAAGCTGAAAAAACGGCGCCTCGCACGCTAACCCCAGAAGTGGGGGCGGCGCTGTTCGAGGATGCCCGTTCACGGCTCGAAGATGTGTTCAAGGCGCTCGATATCCACGCCGATGCCCAAGCGCGCCTGATGCAGCCCAGCCTTTCACTACAGGTGAGTATCCCCGTGAGGATGGACGATGGCCGCTTAAAAGCCTTTCCCGCCTGGCGGGTGCATTACGATACCAGCTTGGGGCCAGCCAAGGGGGGTGTGCGCTTTCATCCGGACGTCAATCAGCATGAAGTCACCACGCTAAGTTTCTGGATGGCGGTGAAATGTGCGGTAGTGGGCCTGCCTTATGGCGGTGGTAAAGGCGGCGTTCAGGTCGATGCCAAGGCGCTCTCTTCACTGGAGCGAGAGCGGCTGGCGCGCGGCTACATCCGCGCCATTGCCGATATCATGGGGCCCGATCGAGATATTCCGGCGCCTGATGTGAACACCGACGCGACGGTCATGGGCTGGATGATTGATGAGTATGAACACATCGTGCGGGCAAAAATGCCGGCGGCGATTACCGGAAAGCCACTGCCGTTAGGCGGTTCACCAGGGCGCGTGGCCGCCACGGGGCGGGGCGCGCTAAAAGTGCTCGACTTGTGGGCTGAGCGTGCAGAGCGCACACCCGAAGAGACGACGGTGGCGGTGCAGGGGTTTGGTAACGCGGCTTACCATTTTGCGCGGTTAGCCAGTGAACGTGGCTACCGAATTGTGGCGGTATCGGATTCCAGCGGCGCTTGCTACAACGCGGATGGCCTCGATATTGAAGCGGTTAAACAGGCCAAGTCGAAAAGCGGCACGGTGGCAGACAGTCAGGCAGGAAAAGCGATAAGTGGCGATGCGCTATTGGCCTTGGAGGTCGATGTATTAGCGCTGGCAGCGCTTGAGAACCAGATTCACAGTGACAATGTGGATGAAGTGAATGCCGGCGCTATCCTAGAGATCGCCAATGGCCCACTGACCAGCGATGCTGATCAGGTGCTTGCTAAACGAGATGTGCCGGTGCTGCCCGATGTCCTTGCCAATACAGGCGGCGTGATCGTCAGTTATTTTGAGTGGCTGCAAAACCGGGCAGGAGAAAAGTGGCGCGAGGAGCAGGTCAATGAGCGCTTGGACGCGCTGCTAAGTGAAGAGGCTGGCAAGGTGCTAGCGCTCGCGGAGGCAAGTGGTATCACCTATCGTCAAGCTGCCTATCGCCAGGGTATCGAGCGCATTGCGGCCGCCATTATGGCGCGGGGTAATTGTCAGGATTGCCGCTAAAAGAAGTGGGTTACTAATAACAGTCGCTTTAAAGCGCAGCGGGCTCCCCATGGGGAGCCCGCAAAGCGGTTAGCTAAGATGATTAATCACGGTCAATTTGGGTAACTTCAGAAGAGCTCTGGCGCACGCTGATTTCTAGTTCACGGCCATTCTCTCCGCGGCCTTCGACATCAATGATGCCATTTTTATTGATATCGAGAGATTCAAACTCGACCATACCTTCCTGGCTGGCAACGTCTAGCGCTTGGCGGATATCGTCTTCACTCATACCCCAGGCACCGGTAATCTGGCGCTCACGTTGCTCCTGCAGGGTTTCGCCGTTATCCAAAGAGAAATCCACGTCGGCATACCACTCCTCGTCCAACCAGCCTTCTACTTCTACGCGGTTAGAGCTTTCAATGCTAATTTCTTCGTAGTGGCTGAAACCGTAATCATTAGCGTGGTTCAATACGTCATCGATGCGATCCATTGCCAGTGCGTCGTCTGCCTGAACACTGCCAGCAGCAGCGGCAAGCAGCAGGGCGGAGGTCGGGATCAGCAGCATTTTTTTCATGGTGTTCATAGTAAATTCCTTCTTTACGTATTTAAGCGTGGATGAGTGACTGCCACTCAGCGAATGCGACAGGGAATTTATACCACCGCTATACTTTCCTTAAGCTGACAAAACCATTCATCTAGCGTTCATGTTGCCTTTGGCATGCTGGCCCTATGTGTAAACGTCGATACTCTCTTCTAAAGCCGCTGCGCTGCGTCACGAAACGCACCCGGCGCAACGTGACCGGTATAGCGTTAATGCTATTACTGGTGGGTAGCGCTGTGGGCGATCAGCCTTGGGAATCGCTGCACGGCGAAGTCAGCCGTGGTGAAGTCGTGCCACTAGACACGATTTTGGATTGGCTCGAAGCGCACTATCGAGGTGACGTGCTGGAGGTCGAGGTGGAGCGTGAAGGCGGTTACGTCGAGTACGAAATCAAATTGCTCGGCCCCCAGGGGCAAGTCGTTGAGTTCGAGTTTGATGGCCAAAACGGCCAACTGATGTCCATTGAAGGTGTCCGTATTAACGACATGCAGCGTTAAGGCGTTGCGCCAATCGCCAGTATGCCCGTAGTAAGAAGCGCCAGACGTTAATCGTTAAGAAAAGGGTAGTTAGCCAATGAAGTGTTTGCTGGTAGAGGACGACCAAGCGCTAGCGCGCGAACTGAGCCAAGCGCTTCGCGACGGTGACTGGCTGGTCGAGCATGCGGCGACCGGACAGGACGCTGATTTTTTAGTCCGCACCGAAGCCTACGACACCTTGATTTTAGATGTAGGACTGCCCGATGGCGACGGTACTCGCTGGCTGGCGGCGTGGCGGGAAGACGGTATCGATCTGCCCGTACTCATTCTAACGGCTCGAGAGCGTTGGGCCGATAAAGCCGCCGGATTTTCCGCGGGTGCAGATGATTATGTCACCAAGCCCTTCGAGCCAGCGGAAGTGTTGTTTCGGCTGCGTGCGCTGGTGCGCCGCAGTCACGGTCACGCCCATCCGGTGCTGAAAGTGGGCGAACTGAGTTTAGACACCCACACGCAGCACGTTACGTTGGCAGGGCGCCCAGTGGGGTTGACCGCGCAAGAGACGCGCCTGCTGGGCTATCTAATGCATGCCGCACCGCGGGTGGTGAGCCGGACAGAGCTGGCGGAACATGTGTACGACCGCGACCATGAGCCCGATTCCAATGTGATTGATGTTCAGGTTAGCCGTCTGCGCCGTAAGCTGGGCAGTTGGCGTATCGTTACCCAGCGGGGCCAGGGCTATCGGCTATTAGAAGAAGAGCCAGCGGCCGAATGAGCGCCAATGCAGCGTGGCATAATCAATGGCAAAGACGTTGGACAAAGCGCTCTATCAGTCTGCGGCTCTTGCTGGCCGTGCTGGTGATGGTAGGGCTCGCGCTACCGATTGCTGGCACACTGCTTTCCCACCACTACCGTGCCTCGGCCACCCAGGCGTTTGACGAGCGGTTGGCGGCAACCCTTAACGTCATCATGGCGGGCGTTACCTATGACCGTTTAGCGCAGCAGCTTGTCCTCGACCAAGCGCTGGGCGACCCGCGTTTTGAAAATGTCTACTCCGGCTGGTACTGGCAAATTACCGACGGTGCACAGAATACCCTGGCGTCGCGCTCGCTTTGGGATCAACGTCTGCCCGTGGTTGAGAACGAAAACCTCAGTGCACGCTCGATTAGCGGCCCGCGTGATCAATCGCTGCGCATGGTGGAGCGCGACATTTATCTGGCCCCGTTAGAAGCGCCGCTGCATATCAGCGTGGCCGCCCGGAACGACGTGTTAGCCGATGATATTGGTGAATTTCAGCATCTGCTGTGGGGTGGGCTAATTGGCCTGGGCGCCTTGCTCATCGGTGTATTAGCACTGCAGGTACGCTGGGGGTTGGCACCGCTGCGCCGCATGCACGCCAACCTTCGTGATGTGGAGCAGGGGCGCAGCGAGCAGTTAGACACCCGGCTACCGGAAGAACTGGCGACCCTTGCGAGTTCCATGAACGCAGTGCTGGCACGCGATCAGCGCTTAATAGAGCGTGGACGCCATACCGCTGGCAATCTAGCCCATGCACTGAAAACGCCGCTGAGTGTGATGCGGCTTCAACTGCGCCAGTTACCTGAGGCAAACCGCAGCGCTTGGGAAGTAGAGTTAGCACGTATCGATAGCGCAGTACGCCACCACCTCGCACGCGCATCGGCGGCGGGTGAAGGCGTGCGTTTTGCACCTATTACGTTGCACACTACACTAGCGCCGCTGCTGAACGGGCTTTCCAGGCTCGCTCAGCGGCGTGGTATCGCGCTGCGTCAAAGCTGGGGACAGGCAATCAGAGTGCATATGGATGAACAAGATATCCAAGAGCTGGTGGGTAATTTAATGGACAATGCGCTGCGCTGGGCACAGAGCGAGGTAGAACTCGATGTACAGGCCGTTGAGCAGCAGTTGGTGTTAACCGTGCGTGATAATGGCCCTGGCATGTCGGAGGCGGAGTGCCAGCAGGCGGTTCAGCGTGGTAAGCGGTTGGATGAACAGCGCTCTGGCAGCGGCTTGGGGCTGGCCATCGTGACCGATCTTGTCGCCCTTTATAGCGGCCAAATGCATCTTACTCGCGCCAGCACCGGCGGGTTAGAGGTAGTCGTCGAACTGCCCGTAGTGGCGCATGGATAACGGAGACCTCATTGGATGAATGGCACTGATACGCTGCCCGATATTTTAGTTGGCCCCTTGTTAAGACGTCTCAGCACGACCCGGCTGGTATTCTGGATGGTCGCTACCCGGCCGCTAAACATGACCCTGGTGCTACGGCCTGAGCAACCTGATGCCGAGTCGATAGGGTTGGCGCATCATCACCAGTGCCTTCCCATCGGCCAACGTGCTTTTATTTATCTCATTGATGTCGCGCTTGAGTCACCGCTGCCTTGCGATGAGCGCATCGAGTACGACCTGCAAGTGGAAACGCTAAGCGGCGATTGGCGTTCGTTGCCCGAGTGGGCGCCGTGGCTATGTTATGACGGTGCCGACTACCCCGCTTTTGTGATCGCATCACGGCATCATCGCCTGATGCACGGTTCCTGCCGTAAGCCTCATCATGACAGTGCCGATGGCCTGGTGCGTGCCGATAGCTGGCTAGCCGAGCAGCAATCAGCGCCCACCGAGTGGCCTGCTTGGCTGCTGATGACCGGCGACCAGGTGTACGCCGATGACGTGGCAGGGCCGATGCTACGCGCCGTGCATGCGCTCATCGAACGGCTAGGGTTAGTGGACGAGCGGCTGGAAGGCGCCACGGTCGACGATAGCCAAGCGCTCTATCAATCGCCCGATAGCTACTATCGGCGTGCAGAGCTGCTGCCGGATTTCACCAGCAATGCCGCGCTGCGCGAGCGCTTTTTCGGTGGTGTGAAAAAACCGGTTTTTACCTCGGCCAACGCGCAGAACCATTTGATGACGCTGGCCGAAATGCTCGCCATGTACTGTTTGGTGTGGTCACCGGTGCCCTGGCAAGTGATCACGCCCGACGCCCCCGCTTTAGATGAAAAAGATGCCGAACTCTATCGCCAAGAGCAGGCAGTGATCGACGCCTTTGTGGCGGGTTTGCCCCAATGTGCGAGGTTGATGGCGCACTTGCCCAGCCTGATGATTTTCGATGACCACGATGTCACCGATGACTGGAACCTGACGGCTGACTGGGAACGCACTGCCTATGGGCATCCGTTCTCTAAACGGATCATCGGCAATGCCTTGGTCGCTTATTTGCTCTGCCAAGGATGGGGTAACGATCCCGATAAGTTAAATCCATTGACTCATCACGCTTCAACGCTGCTGAGTGATGGGAGCCAGCCACTGGTATGTGCTGAGCAGAATGGGTTCATTGAACGACTACTGCGTTTTCAGGGCTGGGAATTTCAGGTCCCCGGCACCCCCGCACTGATTGTGCTGGATACCCGCACCCGACGCTGGCGCAGTGAACGCAGCCCTGGTCGGCCCTCGGGTTTAATGGATTGGGAAGCGCTCATGGAGATGCAGCAGGCGCTGCTGGGCGCCAAAAGCGCCGTGATTATTTCTCCCGCACCCATGTTTGGCGTTAAGTTGATTGAGAGTATTCAAAAGCTCTTTACCCTTGTGGGTAAACCGTTGGTGGTCGATGCCGAAAACTGGATGGCCCACCGTGGCGCAGCCAATACGCTGCTGCAGATTTGGCAGCACTCTAAAACGCCCGGCAACTACGTGATTTTGTCGGGGGATGTGCATTACTCGTTTGTTTACGACATTGTGGTACGCCATCAGCGGCGCTCACCGCACCTGTGGCAGATCACCTCAAGCGGGATCAAAAACACCTTTCCGAAAGACCTGCTGAATACCTTTGACCGCTTGAATCGCTGGCTATATGCACCGTGGTCGCCGCTCAACTGGTTTACCAAGCGGCGCAAACTCAGCGTGCACCCCCGCGACCCTGACCGCGCCAGCGCCGGTGAACGGCTTTGGAATGCCAGCGGCATTGGCTTAGTGACACTGGACGAAAAGGGCCACCCTATCGATATTCGCCAGCTCGACGTCGATGGCAGTGAGGTGGTCTTTCCGCCGTCCGAAAAACCTCTTACCTAAATGGCTGCTGTGGTTAACACGGCTTGATGTACGCTGCGCTAACGCGTTGACTGTCATGATAGCGTCACGAAAATGACGCACGATTGCGACCTCCCCATCACCGCCAGGGACGGTTGCACATCAGTACCCGGCTACCTTTGTGAGGTGAAACGCCTGGGCTGATGAATAGGACAGTAGGCAAATGACCGCACAAGAAGCGCAGTGGCTTAACCAGATCATTGCGGCTGAAGAGCTGCATGTATTATTCCAGCCCATTGTGGATGCCAATCAGCAATCGATTTATGGCTACGAAGCGTTGATTCGTGGTCCCAAAACCTCACCGTTGCACTCTCCGCTACGGTTGTTTGACGTGGCCACCCAGGCAGGCCTGCTGGTGGACTTGGATTTACTCTGCCGACGTTTGGCAATTCAGCGTTTTGCCGAGCTTGAATTGCCCGGCCTGCTATTTCTCAATGTCATGCCGTTGACCATCGTCGAGCGCGACTTTCGCGAAGGGTTAACGCTGGGCTTCATTCGTGAGAGCGGTCTGTCCCCTGAAAGGGTGGTGATTGAGCTCACCGAGCATGTGCCGATTCATGACTATGACTTAATGCGCCAAGCGGTAGCACACTATCGCGACATGGGCTTTCAGGTAGCGCTGGACGACCTGGGGGCAGGGCATTCAAGCCTGCGCCACTGGTCGGAACTGCGCCCTGATTTCGTCAAGCTCGATCGACACTTCATTTCTGGTATTGATCAGGAGCCTGCCAAGCGTGAATTTCTCCGCTCGATTCTCGATGTGGCGCGTAGCCTGGATTGTCAGCTGATTGCCGAAGGGGTGGAGACCGCGGCGGAACATCTTTGCCTATGGGAACTCGACCGTGGGCTCGCCCTGTTGCAAGGATTCTACTTCGCTCGACCCAGCCAGCATCCGCCTTTGCAGCTCGATATGATGCTGCCCTCGACGATTCAGTTAAAAAGCCCGGCGGGCCGCACAGCGCGCTCTATTTTGCGCACGATTGAACCTATCACCACTGACTGCGCGGTACCGCTCATCTCCGAGCGGTTTCGCCGCCAGCCCAACTTGCGCTGTGTGGCGGTGTTGGAGAACGGTAAACCCTTGGCAGTGGTGCGTCGCAATGCCTTTTTGACCCTGTTTACGAATCCTTATAGCCATGCGCTGTATGCCAAGCGGCGCGTGCTGGATGTGGCGGATGCACGCATGCTGGTCGCAGAGGCAGATACCCCGCTTGAGATATTGAGTCAGCAGTTGACCGATAGCCACGATATCGAGCAGGAAGATTTTGTCATCACCAATGACGCAGGTGATTACGTGGGCATGGGCAATATCGTTGACCTTTTGCGTGAAATCACCGCGATACAGGTACGCCAAGCGCGTCATGCCAATCCGTTGACCGGCTTGCCGGGTAATATTCTGATTAATGAAACCTTGATGACGTATCTTGCCGCAGAGCAAGGCTTTGCCGCTGCTTATGTCGACTTGGATAATTTTAAAGCGTTTAACGATGCTTACGGGTATGCCCGAGGCGACCAAGTGATCATTTCGCTAGCGCGGTTGCTACAGGCGCAAGTGGAGAGTGCGGGTGGCTTTATCGGCCATATAGGCGGTGATGATTTTATGATGCTACTGCCGTTGAATCATTGGGAGAGCGTTTGTGGCCAAATCCTACGCTCTTTCGAAGTGATGGCGCCCGGTTTCTATGAAGATGCCGATCGGCTGAGAGGGGGGATTCAGATTGAAAACCGCCAAAACAGTATTACCTTTTTCCCCTTTGTTAGCGTGTCGATTGCGGTAAAGCCTATCACCGAGACGGCGACTTGCAGAGCGCTGGATATCGCCGCTGAACTGTCTGAGTTGAAGCACCAAGCCAAAAAAATCCCCGGTAACAGTCTGTTTGTTGAGCGACGTGGTCACTGCGTTAGCTTATAAAACATTCTTTTCATGTGACGTTCGCCAAAACGTCACCAAGCGGTCATATAACTGCCCCGCCGTTGTCATCTGAAGTGGTCAGGATTGTCGCTATCCTTTAACAACACGTTAGGTGCCCCATGCAGACGTTATCTTTCTCCCGCACGCTGACCAGCGCCGCCGTTGCCAGTGCCTTCGCCTTGGCGGCCGTGAACGCTTCAGCGGATCTTTCATCGCGTTATGTCGATAACGACGGCGATATGATCGCCGATGTACCTAGCGATGAGTCGCAGTGGGTCGATCCTGATACGCTCGTGTTTGCTTACACGCCGGTGGAAGACCCCGCGGTTTACGCAGACGTATGGTCTGATTTCCTGGCGCACCTGAGCGAAGCAACGGGCAAGGAAGTGCAGTTCTTCCCCGTGCAGTCCAATGCCGCCCAGCAGGAAGCGCTGCGCGCTGGCCGTTTGCACGTTGCCGGCTTTAATACCGGCGGTGTACCGGTGGCGGTGAACTGCGGTGGTTTCCGCCCGTTTGCCATGATGGCGGCCGAGGATGGCAGCTTTGGCTACGAAATGGAGATCATCACCTATCCGGGCAGCGGCATTGAGTCTGTTGAAGACCTAGAGGGCCGCCAGCTTGCGTTCACTTCCGAGACCTCTAACTCTGGTTTCCGCGCGCCTTCTGCCCTGCTGCGCTCCGAGTACGGCATGGAAGCGGGCGAAGATTTTGAAACCGCTTTCTCAGGCTCCCACGACAATTCCATCCTGGGTGTGGTGAACGAAGATTACGACGCGGCCGCCATCGCTAACTCCGTGGGCAGGCGGATGATTTCCCGTGGTGTCGTGAATGAGGGTGATTACGAGATTATCTTCACCTCAGAAACCTTCCCGACCACGGCATACGGGTTGGCAAACAACCTGAACCCTGAGCTTGCCGAGAAAATTCAAGACGCTTTCTTCAGCTATGACTGGGCAGGTACCCCGCTGGAAGCGGAATTTGCCAACTCTGGTGAAGCGCAGTTCATTCCGATTACCTATCAGCAAAACTGGTCGGTTATTCGCACCATTGCCGATGCTAACAGTGTGACTTACGACTGTGACTGACCGCTAAGGTAAACGGTACTGCACGGCCAGGAAGGCACCCCTTTCTGGCCGTTTCGCTATACAGACGAGGCGGGAAGAATGTTGACACTAAGTGGCGTTGGCAAGCGTTACCCCACCGGGGATCGGGCGCTGACGGACATTGAGCTCACGCTGCCCAAAGGCCAGGTAATGGCGCTAATTGGGCCATCCGGCGCGGGTAAAAGCACCCTCATTCGCTGTGTGAATCGGTTAGTGGAGCCCACCCAGGGCAGTATTCGCCTGGAAGGCACGGAGTTGACCAAGCTTTCAGGGCAGAAACTTCGCCAGGCGCGCCGCTCAATGGGGATGATTTTCCAGGAGTATGCCCTGGTAGATCGGCTCACCGTGATGGAAAACGTGCTATCCGGCCAACTCGGCTATGTCGGTTTTTGGCGCAGTTTTTTACGCCGTTATCCTCAGGAAGCGGTCGTCGAAGCCTTTCGGCTACTCGAGCGGGTAGGATTACCTCACGCCATCGATAAGCGCGCCGATGCCCTTTCCGGAGGCCAGCGCCAGCGTGTCGGTATAGCCCGGGCGCTTTTACAAAGCCCCAAACTACTGTTGGTTGACGAGCCTACCGCCAGCCTCGACCCGAAAACGTCGCGCCAGATCATGCGCTTGATTCGCGAGCTATGTGCTGAGCGCGATTTGGCAGCGATCATCAATATTCACGATGTTACCTTGGCACAGCAGTTTGCTGATCGAATTGTTGGCCTGCGTGCTGGGCAAATCGTCTTTGACGGCCTGCCGAGTGAACTGACCAGCGAAATGCTCACGACCATTTATGGCGAAGAGGATTGGGATACCACCTCCGAGCCGCTGGATGACGAGGCCGATGACTCGGAAACGTCTTCTTACCAGCGCGACCTGCCGGCAATGGCAGCAGGGAGTGCTCGATGAGCGAACGGGCTGAGACGCAGCTAACACAAGGGCAAGCACGCCAGCAGGCGGCCCAGCGGGGCCAGTGGCGGCGCCTGCCATTGATTGAGAACCCGCGGTTGCGTTGGGGATTGGTCATTGGGGCGGTGATTTACTTAGTGGTGGCGCTCGCCTCGGTCGAGGTGAACTGGGCGCGGGTAGCCGAAGGCGCGGGGCGGGCGGTTAACTTCTTGGGCGCCTTTATGCAGCCTGATTTTATCAGCCGCTACGACGACATAGTGGCGGGGCTGCTGGAAAGTTTGACCATGACGCTGACTTCCACGGTAGTGGGCGTGCTGCTGGCGATTCCGGTGGGCCTGGGCGCCGCGCGGAACATTTCGCCGCTACCGATCTACTTTATATGTCGCGCGATCATTGCCGTTTCGCGGACGTTTCAAGAAATCATTATCGCGATTCTGTTTGTGGTCATGTTTGGCTTTGGGCCGCTGGCGGGGATGATCACCCTGGCTTTTGCGACGATTGGCTTTATGGCCAAACTGTTAGCGGAAGACATCGAAGACCTGGACAGGCGCCAGGTGGAAGCCGTGCGGGCAACCGGGGCAAGCTGGTGGCAAACCATGAACCATGCGGTTCAGCCCCAGGTCATGCCGCGCTTGATTGGGCTTTCGGTTTACCGGCTGGATATCAATTTTCGTGAGTCGTCGGTGATTGGCATTGTGGGCGCGGGCGGCATTGGCGCCACGTTGAACACCTCGCTGAGTCGCTATGAGTACGATACCTCTGCCGCTATTTTGCTGATCATTATCGTTATTGTGTTGTTGTGCGAGTACAGCTCGAGCCATGTCCGCCGCTGGACCCAGTGAGCGCTTATTAGCCGCCCCTGGCCTGTTATATTTGGAGAATCGCGATGCCAGTATCTACTAACCCCCAGGGTCTGCCGGTTTGGCGGCGGCGCACCACCCGCGCCCAATGGCTGCAGTACCTGGCTTGGCTGGCGGGTGTCAGTCTCTTTCTGCTCTGCTGGAAGATGATTTCCGACAATACCATGTGGGTATTTGTCGAAGACGCTGGCCGTCAAGGGGCAGACCTGATCAGCCGCATGACGCCGCCGGAGTGGGGCTACGCCAATGTGCTCTGGAAGCCCATGTGGGACACCATTAACATCGCCACCCTGGGCACCGCCATTGGCATTATGATGGCGTTTCCCGTGGCGTTTATGGCGGCACGTAATACCACGCCGCACCCGCTGGTGCGTAGTCTGGCGCTGATGATCATTGTTTCATCCCGCTCGATCAACTCGCTGATCTGGGCAATGCTGCTAGTTACTATTCTTGGCCCGGGTGTATTGGCGGGGATTATCGCCATCGCCCTGCGCTCGATTGGCTTTGTCGGCAAGCTGCTTTATGAGGCGATTGAAGAGATCCACCCGACGCCCGTCGAGGCGATAAGCGCGACCGGGGCAAGCCGCCTGCAGGTGATGAACTATGGCGTGCTGCCGCAAGTCATGCCTGCCTTTGCCGGTATTAGCGTCTATCGCTGGGATATCAATATCCGCGAATCGACGGTGTTAGGGTTGGTGGGTGCAGGCGGGATCGGTTTGCAGCTAAATGCCTCGATCAACAGCCTCGCCTGGGACCAGGTCAGCGTCATTTTTATCATGATTTTCGCCACCGTACTGGTGTCCGAGTGGGTTTCCGCGCGTGTGCGTCACGCGATTATTTAATCGACAGCGGCATCAATAAGCGAGGGCTGAGTATGCGTTTTCCCGATGCGGAGATCACCACCATTGATTTGTTGCGCCACGGTGAGCCGGTAGGCGGGCGTATGCTGCGTGGCGCCACCGATCATCCGCTGAGCGAGACGGGCTGGCAGCAGGTGACCGATGCCGTTATGCGCCATACGGTCGAAGGCCACCTGCCTTATGACGCGATTGTCACTTCGCCCCTCATGCGCTGTCGTGAGTTTGCGCTGTGGCTAGGTGAAGAGTTTGACTTGCCCGTTCAGGTGGAGGACGACCTAGCCGAGCTGCACTTGGGGCAGTGGGAAGCTAAGACGCATGCCCAAGTGTTTGCAGAAGAAGGCACCGAGCGAATGAATGCGTTTTGGTACGATCCAGCCACGGTATCGCCGCCGGGTGGTGAAACTATTCAGGCCTTTGATGCGCGCCTAGCGGAGGTGTGGCAGCAACTGCTTGCCAATCCTCCAGGAAAGCATGTGCTCGTCGTGGCGCATCTTTTTGTCTGCAATGGCCTGCTGCGCCAAGTAATAGCGCAACCGCTTTCGCGGATATTGGCGATGGACCTGCCTTACGCTGCGCTGAGCCGGGTGCGTCATGAGCGACACTCCCTGGGTGAGACAACGTTTGTCGAGTGGATAGGCCGTTAACCATTGGCGGCTAGGCAGGCTTTGCGCGATGATGGGGGCAAGTAGGTTTACCGGAGCGGCTGCCCATGTGCTTGGCTCGTCTGTTGTCTTTACCTTGCGGTTCTATAGCAATGAGTAGGTGGCTGTTTGCCTGCTTGTTAATGCTGTTACTGGCGGGCTGCGCAAGCCGCGACCTTACCCCTATCGAGGCGCCTCCCAATCGCGCCGGGCTCTCTATGGAGCGTGCACTGATCCTTTCCCACGCCCAGCAGGCCATTGGCACGCCTTACCGCTTCGGTGGCAATACGCCGGAAGGGTTGGACTGTTCAGGACTGGTAGAGATGACCTACCGAGCGGCGGGGATACGTGTGCCACGCACCGCCGATGAGCAGTTTCGAGCGCTGCCTTCCATCGCATCGCCGCGTCCAGGCGACCTGCTCTTTTTTGGTGACCGCCGTAAAGCCACCCACGTTGGCATTTACCGTGGTGATGGCCAAATGATTCATGCACCCGGCAATGGCCGCGCCGTGGTCAGCGTGCCGTTAGAAATCGACTACTGGCAGGCGCGCTTTTTGGGGGCCGCGAGTCCCGCGCCTTAAGTTATTGCGATCGGGGCCGATAACCTACTGTGGCTTTGAATAAACCTAAGCGGTAACACAATGTGAATAGGTGTGTTGCTTCATAGCGCAGCCGATTGGATAACGGCGCCATACGTGTCCGGCCCTACCCGTAGGGGTCGATAACGAAAGGTCAGTCTTTAAGGGCCTACAACAACAAGGAGAGCAAAGACGTATGTATGAATCCTTGAATTTATCGAAGGAACAGTCTTTGTCTCAGCTATCCACCCAGCCAATATCCGTACTGTCTCGCTCAACGCTGATGCCAAGATCGGCCATTAGCTATTCAGCCTCGCTTGCTGAAACGGTTTTTTGCTACGCCAACGAGGCGATCATCATTACCGATGCGGAAAACCGGGTAATGGACGTGAACCCTGCTTTTTGTGAGTTAACGGGGATGACGCTGGGCGATGTGCAAGGCAAAACGCCAGAAGCGTTTAGTATATTGCCGCTGAATGACAGCCGCACGACGCGCGTGATGCGTGAAGAGCTACAGTTGCGTGATCGCAGTAAAAGCCAAGTGAGTTATCGTAGCCACGACGGCCAGTTTTACCCGGGGATGATGTCGATTAACCGTGTTCGCGACGAGCAGGCGGTCATCAATCACCATGTCATTGTGCTGGCGGATCTCTCGGCCATCCCCGCGCATGCACGTCACCTCAACCGGGAAGTCTATTTTGATGCCTTGACGGGGTTGCCCAACCTGCAACTGCTAACCCAGTTGATTCAGGAGTCGATGCAGCATGCAGAGGCCAAGCAGCTACCGTTGGCGGTATGCTCATTGGATATCGATTTCTTCAAAAACATTAATGATCGATTAGGCGCGCCGGTGGGTGATGCGCTGCTCTCCTCGTTTTCACAGCGCATTAGCCATCTGCTGTTCGGTGATGACGTGTTGGCGCGGGTAGGCGGTGACGAATTCGTGCTGTTGCTGCACCACGGCGTCGACGATGATTTTTTTGACCAGTTGTTAGCCTCCATTCGCCAACCGCTGATGGTCGATGGGCAGAGCATCCATTTGACGGCCAGCTTAGGGGTCACGCTTTACCCGAATGACCACGTTCAAGGCGATGTGCTGTTACGCCATGCCAATCAGGCGATGTACCGTGCAAAGCAGCGTGGCCGCGATACGTTTCACATATTCGATCCTAACCACGACCGCTTGCTGCAGGTCCGTCACGAACAGCGCCAGCGCTTTGTCGACGCTCTCAATAACGACGAGCTGTGTCTTTACTATCAGCCGCAGGTAGATATGCGCAGTGGCAAGGTAGTGGGGGTCGAGGCATTGATTCGTTGGCAGCACCCGGAGCAGGGATTGCTTGCGCCTGGTCAGTTCCTTCCCATTATCGATGCTACGCCGTTAGAAGTAGACCTTGGCGAGTGGGTCATCGAACGAGCGCTCTGCCAGTTGGCGGAGTGGCACACCCAAGGTATCGCGTTGCCCATCAACGTGAACATAAGCCCGACGCATCTACTCGCCAGTAATTTTAGTCAACGCCTCGCTGAATTGTTGGCACGTCATCCTGACGTGTCGCCTTCGATGTTAAAACTCGAAGTGCTGGAGAGTGCCGCCATGCACGACACGCAGGCCGCGCTGCAAAATATGTCGCGCTGTCAGGTGCTTGGCGTGAGCTTTGCCATTGATGATTTTGGTACCGGGTTTTCGTCACTCACCCATTTGCGCCAGCTGCCGGTCAATTTGATCAAAATTGACCAGAGTTTTGTGCGCGATATGCTTAGCGACCAAGACGATATGGCGATCGTAGAGAGCGTTATTTACATGGCGAATCGCTTTAAGCGGCCCATGCTGGCAGAAGGGGTGGAAACCCTTGCCCATGCGAAAGCGCTCATAGGGCTGGGGTGTGAGCTAGCGCAGGGCTACGGGATTGCGCGTCCCATGCCCGCCAAGGCATTGCCAGCTTGGCTGGCGGCCTGGCCAACGCGGGCAGATTGGAACTCCCTTGGGAAATGAGGCCGTTAAGCAGCCTGCTGCTCAGCGGAGGCGTCGGGCGTTGCTGAAGCCATCGCGGTGGATGAATTCGTCGCGGGGCTCTCACTGTCTGGCGCCGCCTCGTCATCCTTTACTTCAGTGGCACCGGCGCTGCGAGCTTGCTCCATTTCACTGCGTTGCATGGCGGCGTCAAGCTTGGCTTCGAGTAAATACTGCCGTGCTTGAGCGGCCACCTGATGATCTTTCGGCGAGGGGTCGGCAGGGGCCATGGCGGCGGCGATCACGGTCTGCATTTTTTCGATCGTCGCTTGGGGGTCGTTAGGCACCGGGCCGTAATCAATCGGCACTTCGCCAGCGACTGCGTAGCGCTTACCATCAGGGCCCACTTCATAATCGTAGCTGGCGCCACCGGTATAAGCACCGCCGGCCACTTGGTGAGCCATCTCGTGCTGGCGTACTTCGCGGTCGGTCTGCTTAAGCTGTTCTAGTTGTTGAATCTCTTCCGGCGCCATCGGGGTGCCATCAGCCCGTTTTGGGCCTGCTGTTTCACTGCTGTTTTCTTCACTGGTGCTGGAAGCGTCGGTAGAAGCCGTGTCTTTGTTAACAGCGCTATCTTTCGGTGCTTGCTCGACACGCGGTGAGTGCGAGGCCACTGATGGGTTGGCCCACGCCGTGAGCGAAGAAGTGCTGATGGAAGCCATGGCCATAGATAATTACCGACAAAGTACGAGTTGGGATACCATGAAGTATTAGCGAGCGATGCAGACAGTGCAAGTGAGCGCTATGGGTTTTATCGATGAATCATCAACGTTTTGACTATCACGCTTCGCTATCCTGATCCTTTCCAACGGTCCCCACACTCTATTCCCACACTCCTATGCCCACTATCGACGTTGCCATTAATCTGAATTATGACGAGTGCTTGGCCCATTACGAAGGGCGCATTGCGAATGTGCGCACTCGCAGCGTCGATGGGCGTTGGGTCATATTTCCTGCCGAGGCCATTCGCCGTGTGGTCGGGCGTGACGGTGTGCACGGTATTTATCGGTTAAGTTTTTCTGAACATGGCCGATTTATCAGCATTGTTGCATTAACCGGACGTTGAGTTGCCTATGCACCACGATGAAACAACGATAACGATCAATGAGCTGATTTATTCCATTATTCCCAATTTAAACAGTGCTGAAAAGTTAGTCTTTTCGACCTTGGAAAGCTTGATCGATGCCGCCAATAATCCGTTGGACATTCTGAAACGCACTGATCAGCGCCAAGCTTTTAGCTTGGAAGTTCACCGTATAAGACTCAACCTGGAACATTTGCTTAGCCGTTACCGGGACGAAGTAGACGCCGTGTTGCGCAGCGAGGGCGAGCATAAAGGGCCCGTGGTAGCGCCGGATAAGCAGGAAGCGGATGCCATTCTGGGGGCGGTAGAAATCTATCGCCATGTCTGTGCGTTTCAGCGCGGTGAACGCCCCCACCCAGTGCCGGGGGTTGGGCTCTACGCCTCGCAAACTGATATAAGCTAAACAGTCACAGCATGGCATCAACATTGCTTGTATAATGTGCACTTGGACTTTCGGGCTCACCCGCTTGAAAGCAAACAGCCGGCTTACCCAGCCTTGGCTGTCGACACATTAGGAGATATACCATGTCTGCCTCACCTGTCACATTGATGGTGGCTCGTCGCGTCGAGCACGGCCGCTATGCTGATTTTAACCGTTGGCTGAACGAAGGCCGTGAGCTAGCGGCTGATTTTATGGGCTACCTGGGTTCGGGTGTTTTAGCGCCCCCTGCTGATGACGATGAGTATCAGATTATATTCCGTTTTAGCAGTAGCGAAACGTTAGCCGCCTGGGAGCACTCTGCTTCACGCCATGCGTGGTTGGCGCGCGGTAAAGGCTTGTATGAAGCGCCTCAAGAACATCGTGCCATGGGGTTAGACACCTGGTTTCAAAACGGTGGCAGCAGTGCGCCGCCGCGTTGGAAACAGGCGGTGGCCGTTTGGCTGGCCTTCTTTCCTATCTCGCTGCTTTTTCAATGGGTATTTGGTGGTGTATTGGCCGACTGGGCGTTGGTGCCGCGGGTAGTGGTTAGCACCATGATGCTAACGCCAGTCATGGTGTTTGTATTTATTCCCCTCTCAATGCGCTTATTAGCGCCCTGGCTGCAAGGCAAATGGTCACCGCTCGATCTGTTAGCACGGTGGCGTCATGCGCCTCGGTAACCGTTAATTTTCGTTAGTTCGATGCTTTCATGGGTTCAACGCTGTGTTGGTGCTAATCTTAGTCTATTGATCCTATGATGATGGTCTTTATGGTACTAAGCTGAATGTGCCAGCAGGAAAGGATTACTGTCGCCAGTGCAATGCTGGCGCATAACTCAGCTCATGGAGTATTTATGATTCACGTTCACCATCTGGAAAAGTCCCGTTCGCATCGAATTCTATGGTTATTAGAGACGTTAGAACTGGACTATGAGCTGGTCGTTTATCAACGCGATGGTAAAACTCAGCAAGCTCCCGACTCGCTGAAAAAAATCCACCCGCTTGGTAAATCACCGGTGATTACCGATGGTGATATTACCGTGGCTGAGTCAGGCGCGATTATTGATTATCTGCTGCATCGTTATGGTGAGGGACGCTGCCAGCCGGCATCCGATGAGTTGCATGACTGGGTGGATTACCGCTACTGGCTGCATTACGCCGAAGGCTCACTGATGCCGTTGCTAGTGATGCAGTTGGTGTTTAGTCAAATCCCCAAGCAGTCGCCTTGGCTAATCAAACCGCTGGCGAAAGGCATTAGCGATACGGTGAGAAAACGGTTTTTAGCGCCGCAGCTAAAACAGCACCTTACCTTTATTAATCAGCACTTATCAGCAAAAGGTAACTTTGCGGGGCCATGGCCTAGCGGTGCGGATATTCAGATGAGCTTTCCCCTTCAAGCCGTGGCGGCTGTTCAATCGCTAGAGCACTACTCTGCCATTGCGGCGTTTGTGGCGCGTATTGAACAAGACCCCGCGTGGCAGCGAGTGGTGGAGCGTGCTGGTCCGCTTACTTTGCCTGGCCAGTGAACAGCCGCTATGCGTTATTCGGTTGCTGTCAATAATAGCCGCCAATGGTTTAAAAAGGCTGTTACTCCTGGCCGGAGTGGCAGCTTGAAAGCGGGAGTAGGGTTTCTGTTAGTGACGTGTTTATGCGCGCCTAATGGTTTCGCAAAGGCTAGCCAGGACATCGCCGTTTTCAATCTCACTGAACGCTCGACGTTCAGTGGCGTTGAACTTCAGGTGAATTGGTTAGGCTACGCCGACACGCTTGCCGATACTGTCTTATTAGCCTCTACGGCGACGGTTCCTATTGATGTGCTACGCCGTGCTGATGATTACTTAGGGCGTTGGGGCATTGTCTTATTAGTGGTTTTTTTACTGCTAGCGCTGTTAGCCAACCTGCTATTAAAACGCCGTGTCCAGCATAACCGAGCGTTGCTGCAAACCAATAAAGAGATGTTAGCGACTATTTTAGATAGCGTTGATGCCTTTATTTATATCAAGTCGCCGACCTTAGAGTACCAATACGTTAATCGCCGTATCAGTGATCTCTTTGGCCTGCCCGCCGATAAAATCATTGGTAAGCGCGATGCTGAGTTTTTTGATGCGGGCAGCGCCGCTGAAATGGAGCAGGTCGATCTCAATGTCTTGGCGTCGAGTAAAAAAGTCACGGTTGAAGAGAGTAATGTTCTCAAGGGAGAGAGCCGTGTAAGAACGTTCTTGTCGATTAAAATGCCGCTCTCGATGTCTCCCGGTGCACCTCCCTCGCTGTGTGGAATTTCGACTGAACTGACTGACTATCTGGAAATGCAGTCGCGTACTCACTTCCTGGCCTTCTATGACTCGCTGACAGGGTTGCCAAACCGTCGACTGCTGATGGACTCCTTAACGGCCGCCATTGACCATGACGAGTGGGCCGCTTCGTATAGCGCCGTGCTGGTGATCGATTTGGATAACTTTCGGCTGGTCAACGATATTCAGGGTCATGAGAGTGGCGATCAACTATTGATCAATGTGGCCGACCAGCTTCGCCAGCGGCTTGAGGAAAACTCTACATTAGCGCGCTTTAGCAGCGATGAGTTTGTGGTACTGATGAACAACTTGGGCGAGCAGCAGACCGAGGCCGCCCTAAAAGCAGAACGTGTTTCCCGCCAACTGTTGGAAACGATCGCCCAAGTAAGCAGCGGCCACTCGTTACCCATTAGTGCCAGTATTGGTGTTTCCCTGTTCACCGGGCGCGAACATAGTATGGATAATGTGCTGCAACAGGCCGACATGGCCTTACAGCAGGCCAAGAGTGGCGGGGGCAACACGCTGTGCTTTTTTAACACCGATATGCAGACCAGCGTTTTGGAGCGAGCCAGCCTCGAAGCTGACCTGCACAAGGCGCTTGAGCGCAACGAGCTGGCGCTTCATTACCAAGTGCAGGTTGACCACCAGGGCGTGACACTTGGAGTTGAAGCCTTATTGCGGTGGTATCACCCCGAGCGTGGCTGGGTTTCACCGGCGACCTTCATTCCGCTGGCTGAGGAGAATCGGTTGATTGTACCGATCGGTTATTGGGTACTTCGGTCGGCCTGTGAGCAATTGGCCAAGTGGTCGCACCAAGCTGCTTATGCCCCTTTAAGCATTTCCGTTAACGTGAGTTCGGTGCAATTTCAGCAGACAGACTTCGTAAGTGATGTCGAGGCGCTGTTAGCAGAGACGCAAGCGCCGCCAGGTCGGTTGGTGTTGGAGGTAACCGAAAGCCTGTTGATGCGCGAGCCCATCCGGGTACGCAATACTATGTTAAAACTGCGTGCCAAGGGAATTCGCTTTGCGCTGGACGACTTTGGTACCGGCTACTCATCGCTCAGTTATCTAAAACGCTTGCCGCTAGATGAATTAAAAATTGATCAGTCGTTTGTTCGCGAACTACTCACTGACAAAACAGACGCAGCGATCGTGGATACCACTATTTTGCTCGCCGTCAGTTTAGGTTTAACCGTCGTTGCGGAAGGGGTAGAGAAAAAAGAGCAGTTGGAATGGCTAAGGGGTCATGGCTGTTACCGTTATCAGGGCTATCTGTTTGGACGCCCCACGCCGATTGAGTATCTTTTCGAGAGCTATTAAGTGGTGGTATCCCCCTTCCCAGGGACTGGGAAGGGGGATGCAGCTATCAGGTTGCCACCCGCTGAACTAACTGAAAAGCGCAAAGCTCTCAGCGTTAAGCCACATGTGGACCAGAATGCTGGCGATGTAGCCGAGCAGAATAACCGGCGACCAGCGCAAGTGACCCATAAAGGTATATGACCCCCTTGCCTGCCCCATGACGGCTACCCCCGCTGCTGAGCCAATTGATAGCAAGCTGCCACCGACACCGGCGGTTAAGGTAATCAGTAGCCATTGGCCATGCGACATATCGGGCTCCATCGTTAGCACCGCAAACATTACAGGAATGTTGTCGATCACCGCCGATACAATGCCTAGCGTAATATTAGCCGCCGTCGCGTTCCAGCCGGTGTAAAGTGCCTCGGACAACAAACCGAGATAGCCCATGAAGCCAAGCCCTCCGACACACATAACCACCCCGTAGAAGAACAACAAGGTGTCCCACTCGGCACGCGCCACGCGGTTAAAGACATCAAACGGCACCACGCTACCCAACTGCTCAAGCTTACGGTTATCCCCTTGGCGACTATAGCGTTCGCGCTTGCGTTCCAATGAACGGGGTAAGCTGCGGCGCAGGTAATAGCCGAAGAACTGTAAATAACCCAAGCCGGTCATCATGCCCAGGACGGGCGGTAGGTGAAGCACCACGTGGCACAGCACTGCGGTAATAATGGTCAATAAAAACAGCACGACAATGCGACGTGCACCACGCTTCATCCAAACGTCCTCATAAACGCTGGCAGGTTTTTCATCTTTGATAAACGCACTCATGATCGCCGCCGGAATGAGGAAGTTGACCAAGGCGGGGAAAAACAAGATGAAGAATTCCTGAAAGGCGACCATGCCCGCTTGCCATACCATCAGCGTGGTGATGTCGCCGAAGGGGCTAAACGCGCCCCCCGCATTGGCCGCCACCACGATATTGATACAGGCAACGTTAATAAACCGCTGGTCGCCTTCCGCCACTTTTGTCACCACGGCGCACATCAGCAGCGCCGTGGTGAGGTTGTCGGCAATCGGTGACAGGACAAAAGCCAACCCCCCGGTCAGCCAAAAGAGTGTTCGGTAGTTGAAACCTTTGCGGAGCATCCAGGAGCGCAGTGCATCGAAAACGCGGCGCTCTTCCATGGCGTTGATGTAAGTCATGGCCACCAGCAAGAACAGCATCAGCTCGGTGAACTCCAAAAGCGTGACGCGGAAAGCGTACTCAGACGCTTCCGACATACCGTTTTGAACATACACCCAGCCGATGAGGCTCCAGATGATACCGGCGGCCACTAATACCGGTTTAGACTTACGCATATGGATCTTTTCTTCCGCCATGACCAAGGCGTAGGCCAGAACGAAAATAGCCACTGCAAAGAAGCCAACGGCTGAGGTGGTTAAATCTAATTCACCTGTCACCGCAAACGCATTGGGGCTGACGCTAAATAGTAAGGCCGCTAACAAAAAAAGCCAGCTACGATATAATCGTGGCTGGCAAGAGGGCTGGCACAAGATAGGCATGTGACGATTATCCTCATCGTTAAGTTATTAGGAGTAGTGTAAAAACTGGATTATTTTACCAGCCTCTATTGCGCCGCAATACTTTATTAAAACGAACGAAAGTAGTTCTTCTTAAGGCAATAGCATGTTTTTTTAGGAAATTAATCTTTTAGGTAATAGTAACTTTAATGATATTCGTTTTGTCTTAGCGTCAATTATTAAGGTGCCATTATACTATTGCCGAATAGTATTATTTAGCTGTGGCTGGTTCTTATAACGGCATTGGCTAATGCACGGTTTACAGTATCTTGCCAGTTCCCCATAACAGCCCTTCATAATAGCGGTGCTAACCCCATCCTCTGTGGCGAGGGTAAGTGCCCGTGAAGGCCCAGTCATGGTATGTTGAGGCCTGCCACCTCAGGCCTAGTAGGATAAAAACAGGCTTAGTCGGATAAAAACGAGGCCCGTGAAAACGGCCCTGGACACGTTAAGGAACTCACGATGCGCCACCCCTTTCGCTCCCTCCGTCGCACGCTTGGCGTGTCGGCTGCTTCGCTCGCCCTCGCCGCTAGCGCTTTCTCTGCCCATGCTGAAACACGGGTCACTTATAAATCGGCGTCGGCTGGCACCGCTTACTATCAGATGGGCGTCGAGCTCTCAGAAGCCATCCGGCAGGGCACGGATGACGCGATTATCGTTACCCTGGAAGAGAGTCAGGGCTCGGTTCAAAACGTCATGGAAGTCATGGCGCGCCAGGGTAACTATGTCTTTACCACGCCGCCTGCATTAGTGGAACAGGCGATGGCCGGCGAGGGCGCCTTTGCCGAACGCCAGAATCCTCGCTTTCAAGAGATCCGTGGCTTATTCCCCATTCCTTCTATCACCATGCATTTTGTGCTGGCGGGCGATGAAGGTGTGACCGATATGGCGGCACTGAAAGACAAGCATTTATTGATTGGTCGAGGCACTTTTGGCGCCCGTGAAGCGGCTCGTTACTTAGCCCTGTTCGGCCTGGAAGAGAGTGTGCAAATTGCCGACGCCGCTATTGGCAGCGGCCCCGACGCGCTCAAAAATGGCCAGATTGATGGCTTTGTGACCGCAAGCTCCTTTCCATCGCCCAATGTGATCGAGACCGCTGCTAGCATGCCGGTATCCCTGGTGAGCCTGACCGATGAGCAAATCGAACAAACCGGCGCACCGCGCCAAACGATCCCTGGCGGCACCTACCCCGGTGTTGATAAAGATGTCGAAACCACGTCGCTGCCGGTGATCGCCTACACCACCACGTTTATGGATGATGACACCGCTTACATGCTGACCAAAACGTTTTGGGAGCGTCGTGACGCGATGGCGGAAGAGGCTGCGTGGTGGGGAAGCATTACCCCTGCGATGCTGGAAAATATGACCGGTACCCTTCATCCAGGGGCGCTGCGTTACTATGAAGAAGCCGGTATCGAGGTGCCTGATACCCTGCGCTAGCCGTTGACAGTAGACCTTTGCAACAGGTCTTTGCGTTTCTCTTTACTGCCATGGTGCTTGCACTGTGGCAGTGCTGTATTGATCCAGTAGTGATAATAGGCGATTAGGCATGCGTGTTTTTTCCCTGCCGCAAGCGACGGCTTCTTTGCATGATGGCGCCGTGGCGCCAGGCTGGATAGCGCTGGGCGCAACCAGCGTCATATTTCATCTCGGCTTGATTTTTTATGGCCTAACCCCTGCCCTGGTGAGTCGCCCGTTGCATATGGCGCTACTGTTGCCGTGGGTGCTGGTTTTTATGGCCAAAACGCCAGTGCAGCGCATCAGTGGCTGGCTGCTGACGGTTTTAGGTGTGGCTGCCTGCGGCTATATCGCGTTGAACGAAGCAGCGCTAGCCAATCAGTACGGCTTTATTGATACCCATCTACAGATGGCCATTGGGCTGTTTCTCATCGCTCTGGCGCTTGAGGCAGCGCGCCGGGCCATTGGCTGGCCGCTCCCACTGGTGGCCCTGCTGGCTTTGCTATACGGCGCTTTTGGTCAGTATATACCGGGCGCCTTTGGCCATCCTGGGCTGCCCTTACCCAGCATGGTGGGCTCGTTGACGATTGCCGAAGGCGGGCTATGGGGCTCGCTTACCGGCGTCAGTGTCAGTGTCGTCGCCATTTTCGTGATTTTTGGCGCCGTGCTGAATGCCGGCGAGGCGGGCCAGGGGTTCATGAACCTGGCGAGCGCTGTCGCTGGGCGGCTTACCGGCGGGGCCGCCAAGGTGGCCGTGATTTCCTCCGCACTCATGGGCTCTATTTCGGGGTCGGCTTCGGCTAATGTGGCGTCTACCGGGGCCATTACCATTCCTTCCATGGTACGCCTGCGGTATCCACGCTCGCTCGCTGGCGCTGTCGAGGCGGTTGCCTCGTCGGGAGGACAGATCATGCCGCCGTTAATGGGCGCTGGCGCGTTCGTGATGGTAGAGCTGACAGGCACGCCCTACACCCAGATTATGGCCGCGGCGATGCTACCGGCAGTCCTCTATTTTTTGACCGTTTGGGTGGGCATTAATGCCTATGCCACCCGGCATGATTTGCAGCCAGTGGCTGAAAGCGAACGCCCCAGTGCGAAAGACGTGGTCATTACTTCTTTATTTTTCGCGATTCCCTTCGTGCTGTTGTTAGAGCGCATTTTCAACGGCGGTTATACCCCTCAATATGCGGCTAGCATTGCCATTTTTGCAGGCATGGCGCTGCTGTTTTTCAACGTGACACTGCGCTTTTCATTGCCGGGGTTTACCAAGCGCTTATCAGAAGCAGCGGTAACGGCTGGGCGTCAGATTGCCGTGATAGGTGCCATCATCCTCTGTGCTTCGTTGGTTGTCGGCGTGCTGTCGCTGACCGGATTGGGCGTTAAAATTACCTCCGCCATTTTGTCGCTCTCCAATGACATGCTATGGCCAGCGTTGCTACTCACGGCACTCGCTTGCTTGATTCTGGGTATGGAGGTGCCAACGACCGCTGCCTACGTAATCTGTGTTTCCGTCGCCGGTCCGGCTTTGACATCGCTTGGTCTGGAACCGCTCTTGGCGCACCTGTTCGTTTTTTGGTACGCACTGCTGTCGACCATTACGCCGCCAGTGTGTGGCGGCGTGTTTATCGCCGCGGGCATGGTGGGAGAGAACTGGCTCAAAGTCGCCTTCAAGGCCATGGCGTTAGGGATCGGGCTATACATCATTCCTTTGGCGATGGTCGCTAACCCAGACATCATCCAGCTGGCGTTTAATCCGTTTGACGCTCTGTTTGATGGGGTAAAAGTGGCGATTGGCTTAGGAGCGATTTCGTTCGGCGTGATTGCCCGCAAAGCGTTCTGGCTACGCGTCGCCCTTGTCATCGCAGGGGCGGTGCTAATTTTCGTGGTTTAGCTTTGTGAGTCAGCGTCCAGTCTAAGCGGTGAAGACGCTGGCAGGGGCGTTGTGGCGAACAAGACCCAGGTATCCAGCGCAGGCCCCAGTGATGTTACTAAACGCAGCTGGTCGGGGGCCTGTGTTAGCACCTCTTCAGCGCAAATGCCCGCCTCAAAACGTCTCGCCAGCAGCCCTTCAGCCACCGCCACCGTGGTGGGTGCTTCTATAATGTCGGAAAAATCCGTTAAATCAGTGTAATAGCGTGTGGCGGGTTGCAGCGCCACGTGGGCAGGCTTAGCAATGGCGCGTTGCGCTATCAGCGCCAACGGCTTGCTGCCAGCGATAAACGTATCTACCGGGTAAGCACGGTGCATATAACGGCCCACGCAAGCACCGTGTGCCGAGTGAGCCGTGCATTGCAGAACATGGCTAACCTTTCCCGCCACCAGCGCCTGAAAGGCGTCTTCAAACTGGCTGAAGAGCGTCACGCTACCTGTGCCGGAACAGCGCCTACGTAGGTAGCGCCAAGCAATCAGTTCATGGTTGTTCCCGCTAGGTCCTAAGGTCGCAATGTGCACGGTAATTCCTATCTCTTAAGCGTAAAACTAATAAGCCAAAGGCGCTGGGGCCTTTGGCTCATCGTTATTAAATCGTCACAGTGCTCAAAAAATCGTAAAGCTCAGTGTGATATAGGCGGCATAGCCAGCGAGTAAGACGGCCCCTTCCCAACGCGAGAGGCGCATGCCGGTATACAGAAACAGCACCAGTATACCGGCGGCACCTAGCATGACCCACTGGTCAAACAGGGCCACGCGTGGGGCAAGTGGCAGAGGCTGTAGAAACGCTGAAATACCCAGGATGCCCAGCACGTTAAAGATGTTGCTGCCAATAATATTGCCGACGGCAACATCGGCATGACGGCGCAACGCAGCAATCACCGACACGGCCATTTCAGGCAAGGACGTTCCCACCGCAACAATGGTCAAGCCGATCACGGCTTCCGAAATACCCATGGCCTGAGCCAGGCCGATGGCACCATACAGCAGTAGCTGTGATCCCCCTATCAGCATGCCTAAACCAATCACCAGCGCTAAGACAATCATCCAGCCCGAGGTGGGAAGTTTGGTCATCTCTTCGGCTTCTGAGGCATGCATATCTGCCGCAGGAATGTGCTGTCGGCTTTCGCTGACATATGCCCAAATAAGATAGCCGACGAGACTGGCTATAAAGATAGCGGCATCAATGCGGCCTAAAGCGCCACCCAAAGAGAGGCCAATAAACAGCAAGCTGGCAAGCACCATCACCAAGCCATCACGACGCAGGGCGAGTGGCTGAACCGCCATTGGGCAGATAACGGCACACAGGCCCAAAATCAATAAGATGTTGCCGATATTGCTGCCCACGATATTGCCAATAGCGATGTCGGGCTGTTGGTTGATGGCAGCATCAATAGAAACGACCAGCTCGGGAGACGATGTGCCGAAGCCAACGACCACCAGCCCGGTCAGAAGGGGCGATACACCCGCTCTCTTTGCGCCAGCGACAGCGCCACGGATAAGAGACTCCCCACCCAGCGTGAGTAGTACAATTCCCGCCAACAAACTAAGTCCATATAGCATGTCAAAACCTCTTCCAAAGTACTGCCCAGGCCGCGAATCATGCGGGGTTTACCTGATCAGTAGAGCGCGCCAGGCGGTCGAATTAGTGGGGCCCGGCTCACCGCCAAGATTACTGCTATTTTTATTAATTTGCGCGATTTTAACGCGCTGATAAACGCTATTTTCATGAATTTAAAAACATAAAGGCTTTGACCTGCCAATGCTTACGTGGCAAGGTGTGCGCAGTTAGTAAGTTAGCAAGCAAGCATGGTTCCAGCGACATTCGAATTCTTTCGGTAGTCTGTAATTGTATTCCTTGTTCTACTCACTATTTATCTGGGTAATACCAGGAATTTTACAATTCGCGATTAGCGAAAAGGATTCTCATCATGGCAACTGGCACAGTTAAGTGGTTCAACGATTCTAAAGGTTTTGGTTTCATCGCACCGTCTGACGGCAGCGACGACGTCTTTGCTCATTTTTCTGAAATTCAGTCTGATGGCTTCAAGACTCTGCCTGAAGGCGCTAACGTCTCTTTTGACGTTACCCAAGGTCAGAAAGGCCTTCAAGCATCAAACATCAAGCTGCTTTCTTAATCCTAGCGATTATTTAAGTTCTCGAATCGTTTAGATTCGATGATCGGGCCCCGCTAAAGCGGGGCCCGATGCGTTTGTGCCTTCACAAAAACCGCCTAAGCCATCATCACTGTATCTGCCGTCAGTCACAGTGCCCTGCGTTCTCTCTTTCCTAACAACATCAATATGCCTTTATAAAACAGCTTGATTAAATGATATGTTATATTGTATCTTTTTGGCTGATGTTATTTCACAACGGGGAAGGCAGGATGGGCGTCAGCAAGATGGTCGAGAGTAAAATGAAGGTATCGCCACTCAAGGGTATGAGTGCCTTAGCATTCAGTACGTTGTTACTGGCGAGTGCTCACTACGCCAGCGCTGATGAGCATGACCACGATCACGATCACGATCATGCTCATCATGACCATGACCATGACCATGACCATGATAGCGATATCTATTCTGGCTACTTTGAGGATGAGCAGATCAAGGATCGCTCGCTTTCAGACTGGGCAGGGGACTGGCAATCCGTCTATCCGTACCTACAAGATGGCACGCTAGATGAGGTGTTTGCGGATAAAGCAGAGAGTGGTGATAAAACCGCCGAAGAGTACAAAGCGTATTACGAGATAGGATATGAAACGGATGTAGAGCGTATCGTTATCAACGGCAGCAACGTCACTTTCTTTGCTAACGGCGAAGAGATGTCGGGTGATTATCAGTACGATGGGTATGAGATTTTAAATTACGAGGCGGGCAACCGGGGCGTTCGCTTTATTTATGAGCTCGAAGGCGAGGGGGCTGACGCGCTTCCCCAGTACATTCAGTTCAGCGACCACAGCATTTCCCCCACTGACGCAGACCACTACCACCTTTACTGGGGCGATGATCGTGAGGCGCTGTTAAAGGAAGTGACTAACTGGCCAACGTATTACGCCTCAGAACTAAGTGGCGAAGAAATCGTGGAAGAGATGCTGGCCCACTAAGCGGTCTTAAGCATACGTTAATGATTGAAAAAGCGCTGGCTATCATGCCAGCGCTTTTTTGTTATGGGCGCTGTGAAAGTAGGATTCAAAACAGAGCGACGACACACTTTCCGCCGTTGCCCGCGATAAAGGAGTTCGTCGGCTTGGCGTAAAGCAACGATAAGTTATTAATTTAATAATCTCACTGTAAGCTTCGCAAGCTTTTAGGCTCTTAAATCCTGATAAGGCCAGGCGTCATTGGTGCTCGGCTAGCCGAGCAAACAGCGGCATCAGTAGCGCGAAGAGTTCCGCCTGGGATGAAATGCAGCATTTGGCATAGAGTTGGCGGCGGAAGACTTTAACGGTCTGCAGGCTAACTTCCAGGTGGAGGCTGATGGATAGGGAGGAGTGGCCTCTTAAAATAAACAGGGCCACTTCGGCTTGGCGTGGGCTCAGGCGAATACTGTGTTGCTGATTCAGGGCTTCTCTAAGGCGTTCCTCTAGGGGGGCGGGCGCCGCTTTACTCACACCTTCAAAGCGGTAGTCTTGCCAGTGCTTTTTCAGTAGCGAGCTGAGAGTGTTTTCGTACTGATGCAACTTCTCAAGTTCACGATGATTGAAAGGCTTGCCACTTGAGCGATCCCTACCCAAACAGGCGGTTATGGTGTCACTCTCGGTGACGTTGGCAAACACTGCTACCTCGTCGAGTAGCGTGGTCTGCTGGTAGTAATTCTTATAGTAATGCGTGCGTCGAAAGTGATCGGGTGCGATGTCTTTCAATCGACGTATGCCCTGAACATCGCCCTTCAGGTGCTCGCGGTAAAACGGATCCAGTAGGTAGTCTCCCCCTAGATATTGGCTATCCATGGGTAGATAAACCACAGGGTCGGTGTATTCCCGATAGAGCACTGCTGGCCGGTGTTCACCGTGATAAGCGATGATAATTAAGTTATCGAAGGCCGCTAGACGTTTCACCAATGTGGAGAAGTGTTGAGGCAGTGCAGGCGTTCCCAAGGCCATGATGGTCTCGGCCAGTGCCTCGTCATGTTCGCTTTGAGTCACTACTTACACATCCGCAAGTCCATACCACGCTAGGGTTATATACGATCCGATGAGCTGCCAATACCGTTCTAAAGAGGTCGGCTACCAAGCATCTCAGTCTAGCTGGAGAGCTGTAACGCCAGCAACTGAGGGTTATTAGCCGACCCTTAACGGTAGCAAGCTGGACTAGCCTCGGCGGCTGGCTTGATCAACCACCTCTTCGTTTTGTGCCGACTCAGCGGTTGCCCGTTGACGGTTCCAACGTCTCCTGGAGATGGATCATGACGGATAACAATATCAAACTGGAAAGAACACTATCCCTAAAAGCCGTGGTGCTGTTTGGCCTAGCCTACATGACGCCATTGATCGTGCTGGGCACCTTCGGGGTAATTGCCAGCACGAGCAATGGCGCCGTGCCCACGGCTTACCTCATCACCACCGTTGCCATGCTATTCACGGCCTACAGCTACGGCATTATGGCGCGCACTTATCCGGTAGCCGGGTCTGCCTATACCTACGCCCGCAGAGCCATCGATTCGCGCGTTGGCTTTATGGTGGGATGGAGCGTGCTGCTGGATTATTTCTTCCTGCCGATGGTGATTTGGCTGATCGGTGCGGCTTATTTGAACGCGCGCTTTCCTGACGTGCCGAGCTGGATATTCCTGCTGGGCTTCATTGGCATCACCACTTTCTTGAATATCTACGGCATCAAGCTCGCGTCCAAAGTGAACTCGTTGCTGATGGTTTTCCAAATACTGGTGATCGCCTTCTTCGTACTGCTTTCAGTTCGTCACGTATTTGCGACCGGCGGCACTGATGCACTTTTTAGCCTGGGGCCGTTTTTGGGTGAAGAGGCCGGTTTCACCGCGATTGCCGCGGGTGCAGCGGTGGCCGCCTACTCTTTTCTTGGCTTTGATGCCGTTACCACACTGACCGAAGAAACCATCGACCCAAAACGTAATATTCCCAAAGCCATCATGCTCACCGCACTGATCGGCGGCGGTATCTACGTGCTGGTAGGTTACACCACCCAGCTGGTTCACCCAGGTGGCAGCTTCGTAAACGCCGATTCCGCTGCCTTCGAGATTGCCACCACCATCGGTGCGGATCTCTTCGGGGCTATCTTCCTGGCTGGCATGGTGCTCGCCCAATTCACCTCTGGTCTGGCCGCTCAAGCAAGTGCCTCTCGGCTGCTGTTTGCCATGGGACGAGACGCGGTGCTGCCGCCCAAGCTGTTCGGTGCGCTGCACTCGCGTTTCCATACGCCGGTGTTCAACATCGTGTTAACGGGCGCCATTGGCATTATCGCCTTGTTCCTCGATGTATTATCGGCCGCCTCGTTCATCAACTTCGGTGCCTTCATCGCCTTCACGATGGTGAACCTGTCAGTGATCTTTTTGGTCAGCAAAGACGCCGATGCAAAGCGCCAGTATGGTGTGATCAAAGGGATGTTGGTGCCACTCATCGGTGCCCTGATTAACCTGTGGCTGATGAGCAAGCTGGATATCAACGCCTTTATTCTTGGGCTGATCTGGCTCTCCATTGGTCTCGCCCAACTGGCTTATCTGACTCGATTCTTCCGCCGCGAGCCGCCGGAAGTGGCCTTTGATGACTCTGAGCCCGAGTCAGTGCCTACCTCGGAAAAAGCGACCTTTTAAACGGAGATTTGTTATGTCCAGAAACTTGCCTGTCCTTGTGGTGCAGGAAGCTTCGCGGCCGCACGGCACTGACACCGAACTGCTGGACTTCGAGGCCGAGCTGGCGGTACACCTGAGTGACTTCGGTGCTGATTTTGAACAGCCAAGGATGGTGGTTTTTCCAGAGCTTCATCTATGTGCTGCTACAGGTACACCGGAGCAGCGCAGGGAGCAACTGGAAGCCGCGGCTGAGCCGATCGATGGCCCTCGCGACCACCATTTGTCACGTATCGCCCGCAACCTGGGAGTATGGCTGCTGCCTGGCACGGTATGCGAGCGGGGAGAGGACGGGCATCTGTACAACACTGCGCCGGTGTATTCGCCTCAAGGTGATCGAGTAGCTGCCTATCGAAAGTGTTTCCCCTGGCGGCCTTACGAACCCTATCAGCCGGGCGATCGCTTTGAAGTGTTCGAGGTGCCGGGCATAGGCCGGGTCGGCCTGGCCATCTGCTACGACATCTGGTTTCCTGAGATGGTGCGTCAGCTAGCCTGGTTGGGGGCGGAGGTGATCATTAATCAAGTGGCCACCACCACCTGTGACCGCGCCCAGGAGCAAATCCTTGTGCAGGCCAATGCGATTTTCAACCAGGTGTATATGGTGAGCGCCAACTCCGCTGCGCCTGCGGGGGAAGGTCAGAGCCTGATCGTTGATCCCGAGGGGCGCATCCGCGCGAGGATGCCTGGCGCGACTTCGGGTATTCTCACCGATGTACTCAACCTTGAAGAGGTCGAGCGAGTACGTACCTTCGGCACGGCGGGCTTGAACCGCATGTGGTCACAGTTCCGTGACGGTGACCCGGTGCTGGAGCTGCCTATGTATGAAGGGCGCATTGATCCTCGTAAGTGGAGTGAAAAGCGTTAATCAGCCTCCCACTATTCTCTCCGACCCTGCGTTATATCCACTCCGTGCAATTATGCCATCGCCCCGGTGATGGCTATTGCCTGCGATAAGTTACTTTTTCCGATGGCTTTTACCGCTCATCCAACCAGCGGTAAAAGCTGATCCTTCCCAGGCTTGTGTCGGGATCGGTTGTTGGGCATAAGGTTAATCGTCGTGTGGATAGGGAGGCTTATCTTGGCTTTCTGCTTGAGCCTCTTCTTGTTGCTGTCGATAGAGTTCTGGTTGTTCGATGTACGTAAATGGCACGCCAAACCATGCGGCCGTCGTTGCCCGCCAAAAGAATAGTATGAGTAGAAGACTGAGTGCTACATAGACTTCGAGACCTATTAACGCCATTACTTCCTGTAGCAAAGTAGACGTCGTATCAATGCCGATAATATTCGGAAAAGAGTTGAACAGAATGATTAAGGCGGTACCGAACAGGATATTGCCCGACCGTCTTTGCTCGGCCTCTGAATCCCTCGCCCGTTTTTGGCGCATTAGGTAGTAGTCAATCATGTACGGGTCATTACGCCTGTAGGCAATTTTTCTATAATAAGCAATGTGCACATAACCCTTTGGCTGCTCTTGGCTTGAAGAAGGGGTCAAGCGAAAGAGTCCTGGCATCTCAAGAATGAGAGCTCTAAAAACGATGCTGGCCATAGGCGTTAAGAACGCTGCCCAGACCGTGAATGAAGCGAGCACGATGATCACAAAGTTTAAATTACTGAGGATGGGTGTGTTTCTACTATCCCATTCTGCTAGCCCCATTAGACCAGCAAGAATCATTGCCAGATCAAGATAGAGAACGAACTGGACCATTTGAGCAGCTCGCTTACCTTCCCAGGCTTTGTCCAGGATGCTGACAAATTCTTTTAATGTCGTTTTTACACTCATGGTGCTGAAATGCCCGTGGCTAGGTTCATTGGCTTTAAGCGTAAGACGCTTTGAATTTAATTTGAAGAAAGCAGTGGCTTCGGCACGTTTCCTGGATTATTCCCAGTAACCCATCCCAAAAGTGTCATGAGGATAACGACACCCTACGGGTGCGTTGGTGCGTCCGAGTGGCTGGTGTTTAGAGGCTGCTGATGTGCAGAGAATAGCGGGCTGATGGGGATGCTTTTGGAATGTTGGCTTACACCTCTGCCATGGCTTTGGACTCAAGATGCTGAAAAAGCACGGGGTATTGAAAAAAGCCAGTCATTCATCGCCCGTCATAACAATATCAAACGATTTTTAGCTTGAGTGGGGATTTAGGGTGAGAAAACAAAAAAAGCACCCGTAGGTGCTTGATTTGTAGGGGTGTCTGGTGGAGGCGGCGGGAATTGAACCCGCGTCCGCCAGCACGCGCCTATTGGCTCTACATGCTTAGATTTCGTCATTTGATTTAACGCGACTGACTCCGACGATCAGGATTCAGCCTCGCGAGCCTTCTAAAGTTTAACGCTTGGCGAGAAGACACCACCAAACGCGGTCCTATCAGCTTTAGCTCGTATCCCCTCAGTGATGAATAGGCACATCACCTTGGGGCCAGACAAGAAGCTAACAGTTTAAGCTGCTAGCGCGCCTTGAGCGTAGTTTTCGTCATTTGCGACTATTTTTCGTGATGTGGGATTTACGAGATACATCACGCTCTCGGCATGCACCGCAAGGGTTGTCACCGGCGTCGAAACCATGTCGCCCCCTGATTACAGGTGAGCATTCTAACGTGCTCACAGCAAATTGACCAGTTATGCCTTGTTATGTTCCCGCATAATTCGACCTTTTTGGCGGCTCCAGTCACGATCTTTTTCGGTCGCGCGCTTGTCATGCAGCTGTTTACCGGTCACTAGCGCCAGCTCGCACTTTACCTTATTGCGCTTCCAATAAAGTTTTAACGGCACACAGGTGTGGCCTTTGTCCTGGGTGATCGAAAAGATCTTGGCGATCTCTTTGCGATGCAGCAGCAATTTACGCGTGCGGGTTGGGTCGGCAATTTCATGGGTGCTTGCCGTGTTGAGCGGCATGATGTGGCTACCCAGCAGAAAAGCCTCGCCATTGCGCACCAAAATATAGGTGTCGGTAAGCTGCGCTTTGCCAGCACGCAGGCTTTTTACTTCCCAGCCCGCTAGCGAAAGCCCTGCCTCGAAGGTCTCATCGATATGGTACTCAAACCGTGCCTTCTTGTTTTGGGCGATAACGCTGCTACCGGGCCCCTTACTATTACCTTTCTTAGTGGCCATGGAACCTCATAATTAATCTGTCAGTGGCATCCCCTTCGTTATTTGGGGAGGCGTGATACCATTTAGAGTCTGAAATAATGTTTCCCATGATACGCTTTGGGCACTGTGAAGTCAGCGGAGAGGTCAATGCCAACCGTCAATCGTTCCGCCTTGGTGCGGCACACCCCCCAGAAAATGTTCGATCTGGTCAACGATTTTGAGCGTTACCCGGAGTTCTTACCCGGTTGCCGTCAGGCGCGCTTAATTGAGCATGATGAGGAGCACCTGATCGGCGAAATGACCCTTGGCCGCGCCGGCGTCGAGCAAACCATCACCACACGTAACGATCTCTTTGCGCCTGAGCGTATCGAGCTTTCGTTGGTAAAAGGCCCCTTCAAACGCCTAAAAGGACGCTGGCTGTTTATCCCGATGGGGGAAGATGCCTGCAAGGTCAGTTTAGAAATGGAGTTTGAATTTGCGAATCGGCTGCTCGGCATGGCCTTCGGAAAGATTTTTCAGCAAATAGCGGGGCAGTTGGTCGATGCCTTCACCAAGCGCGCAAACGAGCTATATGGCCGCTGAAACGCTAGCGGTTGAGGTAGCCTTCGCATTGCCATCCAAACAGCGCATAGTGGCGCTGAGGGTGCCTGAGGGCACTACAGCGCGCCAGGCCGTTGCCATGGCGGATTTGCCTGCGCTATTTCCTGACCTGCCTGAAGACACCTTTACGCAGGCGCCGTTAGGAATCTTCGGTAAAGCACTACGCGACCCCGGCACCCACGTGCTGCGGGCAGGGGATCGCGTAGAAGTTTACCGGCCGCTGGCCATCGACCCCAAAGCCGCTCGCTTAGAACGCGCCAAGCGCCAACAAGCGAGCGAGTCTAGGCGGTAGCCAGCCTTAAGACTGTGGTACTGGCTGAACAGTCGGCGGTACCGGCGTTTGGGTGCTATCTGATGGTAAGGCATCCATGGGGTCAACCCCTTCGGTGGCGGGCCCTATGCTGCGCTCACCTTCAAGCGGTAAGTCTTCAGACAAATCCCCTTCTTGCTCAATATTCATCAATCGGCCCTGCGGGTCGAAGGTGAGCGTGACACGGCGTTGCTCAACATCGCCGTATGCTTTGTCTAAACGGAATACATAGTCCCACTGGCTGGCATCGAAGGGCGCTTCTAACAGCGGCCGCCCCATCACGTAGGTGACCTGTTCTTGCGTCATGCCGGGCTGTAGTTGGCTCACCATTTCTTGCGTGACCAGGTTGCCTTGGGGAATATCGCGCTTATACACGCCAACGTAGCTACAGCCACTAACAACGGTCAGGGCAACGGAGAGCGTGATGATTCGAGTCAATTTTTGCATTTGGACCTATTCTTCACTATCGTGGTTTCGGTTGATCATACCCGACCTAACCTGTTACTGCGAAGAGCGACCATGGCCGATCAGAACCATGAATTGCGCAAAGCCGGTCTGAAAGTGACCCTGCCGCGCGTCAAGATACTTCAGATTCTCGAAAATGTTTCGGGTCAGCACCACCTTAGCGCGGAAGAAGTGTATAAAACACTGATTGATGCGGGCGAAGATGTTGGCCTGGCGACTGTATACCGCGTATTGACTCAGTTTGAGTCAGCGGGTTTGGTTATTCGTCATAATTTTGACGGCGGCCATGCAGTTTTTGAGATGACCCAAGAGGATCACCATGACCACATGGTGTGCCTTGAAAGCGGTGAAATCATTGAGTTTGTCGATGAGATCATCGAGCGTCGTCAGCAAGAGATTGCTGAAGAGCATGGCTACGAACTAGTGGATCATGCCCTAGTGCTTTATGTTCGTCCGCGTGGTTCCGATGTGACCCGCCAAGACAGCGGGCCGACGAACAAGAAATAATGTTCGCGGTTAGGCACGGCACACGGCTCGAGAATATGAACGCCCCTGCATTACCTGTTCGAATTCGCCATTAAGGGAATTGGTCCGGTAATCAGGGGCGTTTTATTTTGCTGCGTCTAAAGTCCCGATAGGTGTATTTCTTGATAGGTGTCTTTCTTGGCAGAGGTATTTCTAATCAGTGCGGTGGGCGCTGACTGGCGTGCAGCATTTCGCGGGCATGTGCCAGGGTTTGGTCGGAAAGTTTGACGCCGCCCAGCATGCGAGCCAGTTCACTGATGCGCCCCTGTTCGTCGAGCAGGGCCATCTGGGTTAGCGTGGTGTCGCGTTTTGCCTGCTTCTCAATATGCAGGTGCTGGTGCGCCTGTGCCGCCACTTGGGGTAGATGGGTCACGGTCATTACCTGGCCGTTCTCACCCAGTTTGCGTAACAGTTGACCGACGATTTCGGCAGTGGCGCCTGAGATACCCACATCCACTTCGTCGAATACCAGGCTGGGTACTGTCGAATGCGTGGCTGCGACCACTTGAATCGCTAGGCTGATCCGCGACAGTTCGCCGCCGGAGGCCACTTTGGTTAATGGCCGGGCAGGCTGGCCGGGGTTGGCGCTAATTAAGAACTGCACGCGGTCAAGCCCTTCAGGGCTCGGCGCCTCTTTCGCCGTGACCTCGACTTCAAAGCGGGCTTTGCCCATGGCTAAGAAGCCCAGCTGCTGTTGCACTTCTTTCCCTAAGCGAAGTGCCGCTTTTTGGCGATTGTCGCTCAGCTTTTTCGTTTCTTGGCGGTAGCGTTCGCGGTATTCGACGACCTGAGCGCTCAAGGCCTCAAGGTCATTGCCACCCTCTTCCAGCTGAGCAACTTCCCGCTGTAAATCGGCATGTAAGGCGCATAGCTCTTCTGGCGCCACGTGATGCTTGCGGGCAATCCGGTGCACATCGGTCATGCGCTCTTCCACCCAGGCGAGCCGTTCAGGGTCTAGCTCGGTGGTGCTGGCCAAGCGATTAAGTTCGCTGGAGGCCTCTTCCACTTGAATGCGTGCATCACTCAGCATGGCCAGCGTGTTCGCCAGCGTGCCCTTGTCGCTGCCTGGCAGGGCGCTCAAGTGGGCAAAGGCTTGGTTGAGCAAAGAGAGCGCGCCGCCTTCATCGCTGGCGCAACAGTCAGCGGCAAATTGCGTTTCACGCAACGTCTCTTCCGCGTGTGCCAGGGTATGCTGCTCTTCCTCTAGGGTAGCCAGCTCGCCTTCGGCCAAACCGAGCTGGTCCAGCTCTTCCACTTGGTAACGCAGTAGCTGCCGTTTGGCCTCCACTTCGCTGCCTTCCTCGCTTAGCTTTTTTAGCTGACGGCGGGCATTACGCCACTCGCGGAACGTGTCAGCTAATTGGGTAGTGGCATCGTTCAGGCCTGCGTAATCATCCAGCAACGCAAGGTGGGTCTCTTCACGCATTAAAGCGTGGTGGGCATGCTGACCGTGAATTTGAATCAGCTGCTCGCCGAGGGATTTGAGATCCGAGATAGTCGCAGGGTGGCCGTTAATCCACGCTTTGGAGCGCCCGTTGGCAGTAACAACACGGCGCAGCAAGCACTCTTCGGCAGGGAGTTCACGTGCCGTTAGCCACTCGACGGCGGCGGGCAGATGCTGAATATCGAAACGCGCAGAAAGATCCGTGCGCTCCTGGCCATGGCGCACGCTGCCGGCGTCGGCGCGTTCGCCCAAGCAGAGCCCCAAGGCGCCCAACAGGATTGATTTCCCCGCCCCGGTTTCCCCGGTAATGGCCGTCATGCCGCCGGTTAGGTCGAGTTCTAAATGATCAACAATAGCGAAATCTTGAATAGCGAGCTGAGTAAGCATGACGCCTCCCAAGGCGGAACAGCACAGGAGCTGGATACTTATCCAATAGTTGTTGATTTATACAGTAGTTAATAACTCACTTCAATGCACCTCTTGAGATGGAATTTATGGCCCCCATATAGCGTGCATGATCAATTAAAGCGAGTAACTAACGGCTTACTTCTTTGCGCGCCGCCCGCGTGGCCGCGCTCTACTTTTTAGGAGCACAACATGGCGAAAGAACCGCAAACCCCAATGGATGATGAGTTGGCCCGCCACGAGCACGAAGCCGAGGGCGCTGAGCAAGCGGCCGAGAAGGTAGCAGAAGAGCGCTTGATGGAAGGCGAGCTCGAAGGTTTGATCAATGATGATGAGCCTTTGGAAGGTAACGTCGATAACCCTGAAGCAGAAATGCTGGCTGCTCAGGTAGGTGAATTAGAGCAGAGCTTGGCCGATGCCAAGGATCAAGCCCTGCGTGCTGCCGCCGAAGCGCAAAACGTACGCCGCCGTGCCGAGCAAGAAGCTGAAAAAGCGCGCAAGTTCGCGCTTGAGAAGTTTGTCAAAGAGCTGCTGCCGGTCGTTGATAGCCTGGAAAAAGCGCTTGAAACCATGGAAGAGGGTGCCTCGGAAATTCACCGTGAAGGCGTTTCCATGACCTTGAAAATGCAGCTGGACGTACTCAATAAGTTCGGTGTGGAAAGTATCGAACCTCACGGCGAACCCTTCGATCCTCAGGTACACGAAGCCATGACCATGGTACCCAACCCGGATCTTGATCCGAACACCGTGATGGACGTTATGCAGAAAGGCTATCTGCTTAATGGACGCTTGGTGCGCCCGGCGATGGTGGTAGTGAGTAAAAAAGCCGATTAAGCCACTGGCGGCACACAAGTGAAAAAAGTGTGTGAAAAAAAGCCCTTGAAATGTCAGCGGCGGCCCCCAAATAAAGGGCAACCCCGCGGGGAAACCCGCAGACACGCTTTAAAAGTCTAAATTTTCAGTTTTGTAACAACCGAATTCGAGGTTATTGCTATGGGACGTATAATTGGTATCGACCTGGGCACCACTAACTCTTGTGTGGCCGTGCTCGATGGTGACAGCGCTAAAGTCATTGAAAACGCCGAAGGCGGCCGCACAACGCCTTCTATCATCGCTTACACCGATGATGGCGAAACGCTGGTAGGCCAAGCGGCCAAACGCCAAGCGGTGACTAACCCAGAAAACACGCTGTATGCCATCAAGCGCCTCATTGGCCGTCGCTTTAAAGACGACGTTGTCCAAAAAGATATCAAAATGGTGCCGTACAAAATCACCGAAGCAGATAACGGTGATGCCTGGGTTGAAGTGAAAGGCAAAAAAATGGCACCGCCGCAGGTAAGCGCGGAAGTGCTGAAGAAAATGAAGAAGACGGCTGAAGACTACTTGGGTGAAACCGTCACCGAAGCGGTGATCACTGTGCCGGCTTACTTCAACGACAGCCAGCGTCAGGCCACCAAAGATGCTGGCCGTATCGCCGGTCTAGACGTTAAGCGCATCATCAATGAGCCGACCGCAGCCGCACTGGCCTACGGTATGGACAAATCGCGCGGCGACAAAACCATCGCGGTTTATGACCTGGGTGGCGGTACCTTCGATATCTCGATCATCGAAATTGCCGATGTCGACGGCGAAACCCAGTTTGAAGTGTTGGCCACCAACGGTGACACCTTCCTGGGTGGCGAAGATTTCGACTTGGCATTGATCAACTACTTGGTCGACCAGTTCAAGTCTGACAGCGGCATCGACCTGTCTGGCGACAACTTGGCCATGCAGCGTCTGAAAGAAGCCGCAGAGAAAGCCAAAATTGAGCTTTCTAGCGCTCAGCAGACCGACGTGAACCTGCCTTATATCACTGCCGACAACACTGGCCCGAAGCACCTTAACGTTAAGGTGACCCGTGCCAAGCTGGAGTCGCTGGTGGAAGAGCTGGTTCAGCGCTCGCTTGAGCCGTGCAAAATGGCACTTAAAGATGCTGGCTTGTCCGCGTCTGAAATCGACGAAGTGATCCTGGTCGGTGGCCAGACACGCATGCCGATGGTGCAGAAGAAAGCCGCTGACTTCTTCGGTAAAGAAGCACGCAAAGACGTTAACCCGGACGAAGCGGTTGCCGTGGGTGCAGCGATTCAGGGCGGCGTACTGGGCGGTGACGTTAAAGACGTACTGCTGCTCGACGTTACCCCGCTTACCTTGGGCATCGAAACCCTGGGTGGCGTGATGACGCCGCTGATCGAGAAGAACACCACCATCCCGACCAAGAAGACACAAACCTTCTCAACTGCGGATGACAACCAGACGGCCGTAACCATTCACGCCGTACAGGGTGAGCGTAAGCAAGTGTCGCAGAATAAGTCGCTAGGTCGTTTTGACCTTGCCGACATTCCGCCGGCACCGCGCGGTGTGCCGCAGATCGAAGTCGCCTTTGATTTGGATGCCAACGGTATTCTGAACGTATCGGCGAAAGACAAGGCCACTGGCAAAGAGCAGTCCATCGTCATTAAGGCCTCTAGCGGTTTGTCCGAGGAAGAAGTCGAGCAAATGGTACGCGATGCCGAAGCGCACGCTGAAGAGGACAAAAAGTTCGAAGAGCTGGTACAGCTGCGTAACCAAGCGGATGGCATGATTCACGCCACGCGTAAAACGTTGGAAGAAGCGGGCGACAAAGCGACTGACGACGAGAAGCAGGCGATTGAGACGGCCATCAGCGAATTGGAAGAAGCGGTTAAAGGCGACGACGTCGACAACATCCAGAAGAAACTGGATGCATTGACCGAAGCCTCAGGCCAGCTAGCCCAGAAGATGTACGCCGAGCAGGCAGAAGCGGCTCAGCAAGAGGGCGGTGAAGGTACCGAAAACACAGGTTCCAAGCCGGAAGATGATGTGGTTGACGCCGAGTACGAAGAAGTCAACGACGATCAGAAAAAGCAGTAATAACCTCTTTCTGCCAAGGAAAGCGGTGACGCGGGAGCTTACTCCCGCGTTGCTGTTTCCGCGGCCAAGACGCACGTAGCTAACGGAATAGATCATTACCTAGCTAAATGTGCAGTTGAGTGCGTAGCTAACCAGGAGGCGTAGGGCCTATGTCCAAACGCGATTATTACGAAGTCCTGGGTGTCGAAAAAGGGGCCGATCAGAAAGAGATCAAGAAGGCCTATCGCCGTCTGGCGCAAAAATTCCACCCTGATCGAAACCCGGACGATAACACCTCCGCGGAAAAATTCCGCGAAGTGTCCGAAGCCTATGAAGTGCTGAGCGACGGCGAGAAGCGCGCTGCCTATGACCAGTTTGGCCATGCGGGCGTTGATGGCCAAGGTGGCGGCGGTGGTTTCGGCGGCGCAGGCGCTGGCGATTTCAGCGACATTTTCGGCGATGTGTTTGGCGATATTTTCGGCGGAGGCGGTGGCCGGCGTCGTGGGCCAAATGCCCCGGCACGCGGTTCCGACCTGCGCTATAACCTAGAGCTGGATCTGGAAAATGCCGTTTCAGGCACCACAGTCGATATCCGCGTACCGCGCCATATCGAGTGTGACCGCTGTGATGGCGGCGGCGCGGAGCCCGGTTCTTCTAAAGAGACGTGCCCGACCTGCCACGGTCACGGTCAAGTGCGCATGCAGCAGGGCTTCTTTGCCGTGCAGCAAACGTGCCCGACCTGCCATGGCTCTGGCCAGCACATCAAAGTGCCGTGCCATAAGTGTAATGGCGAAGGGCGCGTACGCGAGACCCGCACGCTTTCTGTGAAGATTCCGCCGGGCGTGGATACCGGTGATCGCATTCGTTTGAACGGCGAAGGCGAAAGCGGTGTGAACGGTGGCCCACCTGGTGATCTATACGTGCAGGTGGCGATCAAGCCGCACCACATCTTCCAGCGTGATGGCAAGCACCTACAGTGTGACGTGCCGATCAACTTCGTCGACGCAGCGCTAGGTGGCGAGCTTGAAGTGCCCACGCTCGATGGCCGCGTGAAGCTGAAGATTCCGCCGGAAACCCAAACAGGCAAGCTGTTCCGCCTGCGCGGTAAAGGCGTGAAGCCCGTACGCGGTGGCATGCCTGGCGACTTGCTATGCAAGGTGGTGGTAGAGACGCCGGTGAAACTCAACGACGAGCAGCGCGACCTACTGCGCCAGTTGCAACAGAGCTTCGACGACAGCAACAGCCACAACCACTCGCCGAAGAAAACCGGCTTCTTCGACAGTGTGAAAAGCTTCTTTGAAGATATGAAGCCGTAACGGCAATACAGTTCAAAGCGTAATTAACGTCCCAGTATCTTTAGATGCTGGGGCGTTTTCTGTTTATAGCTTATCGCTGCAAATGATCCATGCGCCACGCTAACGCTTCGCGATCAGGTTGCCACCGTGCCGATCTAGGGAGCATTAACGATTGGCCATCTAACCTGGATTTCTCACAGGGTATAAAAGAAAGCGGCTGAAAGTGCTATGATTTCAAGAACCTAACCAATCCATCAAGCACCAACAGCCGCTTCCAAAATGG